>Ga0123519_10000465_pt1 | contig 71881 bp, 58 predicted proteins | sample YelNatPaOPRAMG02_FD_87396 | JGI IMG/M metagenome (GOLD analysis project Ga0123519, IMG submission 87396) | Hot spring microbial communities from Yellowstone National Park - Yellowstone National Park OP-RAMG-02 (version 2) | ecosystem: Environmental > Aquatic > Thermal springs > Hot (42-90C) ...
CAGAGCATCAATACGAACAGAACCGAGACCAGACTAACCGCTTTTCTCATCGTTGAGCCTCCTTAAAAAACCCTTAATTCATTTGTTTAGACTACGCTGTTTTCTTTCCGTTCACAAATTTTTATTAGAAAAAACGGAGAAGTCAGCGTCATAATTTTTAAGGCTTGAATAGGATTATCCATAATGATACAATCATAATTTAACAAGCAGAGAAACTCCTATGGGAGGGGCTTATATGGTTAAAAAGTCAGGGATTTGTGTTTTATGTATAGTAATACTGCTTATGTGTGCATCGTGCGGGCCCGGAGGCATTGCGCTTCTTGCGGCGCTTGCAGGAGGTGGCGGTGGAGGCGGCAAGAAGTCCTCACAATACAGACTAACCATAGAATCGGATTATGGCGAGCCACAGCCACCAGTTGGGACACATTACTTCTCCAAAAACTCACACATTTTTGTCTCCTGTGGGACATCCCCTTATCCTGGCTCCGACCCCTCATCAGGCACACGGTATTCTTGCAAAGGGTTTGATGCAACTGGTTCAGGATTACCTCAAAGCGGCGATGCGTTAAGTTTTGAATTCAACATCACCGAGAACACACGGATAAGATGGAATTGGGAAGTTCAACATAGGCTCGACATTGACTGGACGCCGTCTGCGGGTGGAAGCGTAGCAGTTGACCCACCACCTCCTTTAGGAGATAAATATTATACCTCGGGCTCAACTCTGAAACTGACTGCTACACCATCAAAAGGTTATAATTTTTACAGATGGACAGGTGATGCAAGCGGGAATCAGAATTCTATAGATATTATAATGGACAGTTATAAACACATAACCGCGGAGTTCGTTGAGTTACCTGTTGCAGATTTCTATGCGACGAAGACTGTCTTCTACGGTGGAAGCGCGACTGTGAACTTCGTGAATTCTTCGACAGGCGACATAGTACGATGGGATTGGGACTTTGATGGCGACGGCACATTCGACCGCACTGACTATGTCAAACCGACTTCATTCAACTGGATATACCAAAATCCTGGTGTTTATACTGTCACATTGAAGGTCACAGGACCTGCGAATGACACGGATATGAAAACCATAGTAAAATACATCAAGGTTTATGGAGATACCGTTTATGTAGATGCGAATAACGGCGATGATGTGAACAATTTTGGAACGACGCTGACTGACGCGCTGAAAACGATTCAAAAGGGCATAGATGTAGCAGAGGACGGAATGACGGTATCAGTTGCTGACGGAACATATAACGAAACTAACATAGACTTTAAAGGAAAATTCATCACGGTAAAATCGCAGAATGGAGCGCAGAACTGCATTATAGACTGCCAATCTTCTGGGAGAGGTTTTTATTTCCATTCTGGAGAGACATCTAATTCTGTGCTTGACGGCTTCACAATCAAGAATGGACAGGCAGATGTTGGCGGTGGTATCCAATTCTATATGGGAAGTCCTATTATTCAAAACTGCATTATAGAGGATTGTAAAGCGACTGAAGGTGGAGGAATCTACTGTTCTTCAAACTCAAGTCCCACGATACGGAATTGTATCATACGAGGGAATAACGCAAGTGTGAGCAGTGGTTGCGGCGGTGGGATAGTCTGCTACTCGAACGGTAGTCCTACTTTCATAAACTGTTTGATAGTAGACAACTCTGCCGTCTACGGCGGTGGAGTTCATTGTTATTCTTCTACACTCAAAATGATAAACTGCACTATAGTAAACAACTCGGCTTCACGATTAGGTGGCGGTATCTTTTTTATGATGAGTTCAAAAGCAACGATTGCCAACACGATTATCTGGGGCAACTCCGCGACGAATGGAGGCAACCAAGGATGGATAGATGATGCAGGCACCGTTGTGAAACTGTTCAACTGCTGTCGTTCGGATAATCCTACGGATGGTGGAGGAGACCATGGACCGATAGAAGTTGACCCGATTTTCGCACCGCCTGATTTCAGAGACCCGTCAAACAAAGACTTTCGTTTGAATCCTGGTTCTTACTGCTTCGACAAGGGCAACAGATTTCTTCTCCCTGATGGAGTGACGACCGACCTCGATGGCAATCCGCGAGTCAGTGGCATAAATGTTGACATCGGCGCATACGAACTAAAGGCTGTCAGAGTCCCAACAGAGAAGACGACTATTCAATCTGGAATTGATGCCGCAAACGACTTGGATGTGGTTCTTCTTGCCAGCGGTACTTATAAAGGAGCTGGAAACAAGAATCTTGATTTCAAAGGAAAGAAGATTGCGGTCCGTTCCGAGTTCGGACCTGAACTCACCGTCATAGATTGTGAAGATAATGGACGCGGATTCATTTTCCAGTCAGGAGAGACCGAAATCTCCACATTAGATGGCGTAAAGATTCGCAGAGGTTATGTAACAACAGGAGATGGAGGAGGAGGAATCCTCTGCACTGGCACCGCTTCTCCGACTATAAGAAACTGCATAATTGAATACTGTGATGTCTTGAACGGTTCCGGCGGAGGGATTTCCTGCACAGGCAACTCTCATCCGACGATAATATGCTGTGAAATCGGTTACAATTTCGCTGATTATAGCGGAGGAGGCATCTTCGTTTTCAGCGATGTGTCACCGAGTGCACCGATTAAGATTTTCAACTGCCTTATTAGAGACAATGACGGTGAAAACGGAGGAGGCGGTGGCATCTACATTAGAGGCAACAACACCTGCTATGTCAACATCTTCAACTGCACAATAGTGAGAAACGATTCGTCAGGTGGCGGAGATGGTGGAGGGATTTTCGTAGGAGAGAAAGCATCTGCGACGATAACAAACTGTATAATATGGGACAACACAGGCGGTCAATCCGTGTCCTATGATATTTATGTGAGTTCTTTAGCGCTAACCTCGTCTATTCAATACACCGATGTTGACAACTCTCATGTTTTTGACGCCGGTGGTTTATTAGCTTGGGGTGATGGCATCATCAATGCAAACCCACAGTTCTTAAATTCTGGCGATGACTATCACCTGAAAAAGGGCTCTCCATGTGTAGAGGCAGGCGATAACTCGGTCGTTAGTTGGTATTTCGACCTTGATGTTAAGGCGTTTCTCACGCGAAAAAGGATATGGGGCAGTAAAGTTGACCTCGGTTGTTATGAAGGCGCTTGGATATATGTTCCGAGCACATCTTATCAAACGATACAGTCAGGAATAGACGGTGCATCAGACGGCGATGTCGTGCTTGTGGCAGCCGGTAAATACGAAGGTTCAGGTAACAAGGACATCAGATTCTGGGGCAAAAGGGTCCTCCTATTAGCAGACTCAAAGAAAGGGGACACAGTTATCGACTGTAAAGGTTCAGGGACAGCGTTTGTTCTCGACAATAATGAAAAATACGACACAATCATTTGCGGATTTGAAATAACAAATGCAAACCCATTAGGGACTGGTGGAGGAGTTGCGTGCAGTAACGCTTCTTCGACATTTATAAATTGCTTTTTCAGGAATAACAAAGCGAGTAGCCACGGCGGCGCGGTATACTTAACCAACAACGGCAGTCTTACATTCGTCAATTGTCTGTTTGAAAACAACGAGGCAGGGGTTAATGGAATGAGCGGTGGAGGTGCCATCTATTGCACAGGTTCAATCCTGCGATTGATAAACTGTACACTGACGGGTAACAAGGCACAATTCGGAGGCGGTTTGCGAACCACATCTAACTCGTATGCGCTGGCGCTGAACAGCATAATCTGGGGGAATACTGATGTTGACGGCGGAGCAAATATTAGCCATGAAATAAACAATGAATCATCAGAGTTGCTAATCGGTTACTCGGATGTACGCAATGATACAGGATGCGTTGTCGGAACAATCAACTGGCTACAAGGAAATCTGTTTGTTGACCCGAAGTTTGTAAATGATGGTATGGGATACCTGACAAAAGGCTCTCCCTGTCAAGATGTCGGCGATAACGGGTCAGTCATTTTTGCGCAAGACCCTCATAGAAGGCCTCGTGTTCTTAACACCACGGTTGATATGGGCTGTTACGAAGGCGCAATACTGATTGTTCCGACAAATTACGGTAAAATACAAGAGGCGATTGACAATGCAGGAGATTATGACATCGTTCTTGTAGAAAACGGCACCTATTCCGGCGCAGGTAACATAGAGCTTACCCCGAGAGGGAAAATCCTCAGAATAGCGAGTCGTAACGGTCCCTCGTACTGCACTATCAACTGCAACCATTTGGGAAGGGGTTTCGTTTTCAATTCACACGAAGACGAACAATGTATCGTTGATGGATTCAGAATCGTGAACGGCTTTTCAAACACAGGAATAGGAAGCGCAATATACTGTGACTCATCCGGTCCACGGATTGTGAATTGTGTAATTGATAGTTGCTCTGCTACCGTAGGTGCAATAGGCTGTATTAATTACGCCAATCCTATTATCTGGAACTGTGAGATAAAAAATAACACGAGTAGTTCCGGCGGAGGCGCAATTTACTGCGCAAACAATTCCCGCCCGAGCATCGTTGCTTGCATAATTACAAGCAATTCAGCGGTCAACGGACACGGAGGAGGCATTTATTGCCAGGATTCAAGCCCAATATTTATGCTCTGCACCATAAGGGACAATTCCGCAAATAGCGGAGGAGGAGCAGTTTACTGCAGCGGCCACTCCAATCCTATTTTCGTAAACTGCCTGATAGCGAACAACGAGACAACTGGTTCGGGTATGGGAGGAGGCGGTATTTACTGTTACAATAATATAGGAACGGTGAGTTTCTATAGTTGCACAATAGCGAACAACTACTGCAAAGGGGACGGTGGTGCTATCTTCAACTATACTTCGAGTAGCGTATCAAGGATAAATCTCTTTAACTCTATACTCTGGGGGAACAAAGCAGTAAATTTCTGGAACGGGGTAGCATCTCTCACTAACTCAGAGGTTAATCTTTATTCCAGTTGCCATACTGTCGGTACTAACGAAAACGGCGGAAGCGGGAGTTTCACCCCCGACCTCAGCTGTATTTCTGCCGACCCTTCTTCTTCTCCGAACTATCCGCAGTTCGTTAACCTTGGCTCTCAAGGGGTTGGAGGAGGAGGGGATTTCCGCATTACAATCGGTTCTCCGTGTAGGAACACAGGAAATAACGCATACATCTTCTGGGAGACAGACTTAGACAACAAACAGCGCATAATAGAGGGCATTGTTGATATGGGTGCTTACGAGTATTAATCGCAAGAACAAGGCAACGATGAGCAAGCGTCAGAGAAAGACACGAAATGAAACTTTATAGATTCTTTTGTCCTGACATTACATCAGAAATGAGCGTTCTTGACGAAGACGAATCCCATCATTTAAGGGTTCTCAGACTCGAGAAAGAGAATCAAAAGGTTGAACTTTTTGACGGTGCGGGGAACCACAGAATAGCAGAAGTTGTCTGCGAACGAAACTCAAAGAACATCGTTCTTAAGGGAGTAGGTCCTATTGAAACTGATGAGCCTTTTGTTCCGAAGACTGTTCTCGCAGTCTCGCTCCCCAAAGGCGAACGGCAAGACACACTCGTTCAGATGTGTCAGGAGCTTGCGCTTAACAAACTGATACCGATGTTCTGCGAGAGAAGCCCTGAACGGGTTACAAAAGCGAAGACAAGGCTCGAAAGATGGCACAGAATCACAATCTCTGCGGCAAAACAGTCAGGGGTTAATTTTCTCACCGAGATATGCGAACCTTTGAAATTCCAAAACATCATCCAAACGGCAAAGAACTATTCATTGGCTTTGCTTTTCTCTCCACACGGTGCAGAACCAATCACAAACTTGCTCAACGGTAGAAGCGGTCTCTCTTCCGTTTTATGTCTGATAGGACCAGAAGGCGATTTTACAGAAGCCGAACTGGAAGAAGCGAAAAGATGCAATTGTATTCCTGTGTCAATGCCGCTTCCTGTAATGCGCGTTGAAACCGCTGCCATTGCTGCTCTCGTTCTTTTACGCACTCTTTCCAACACAGAACTGAAAAAATGATGAATTCGACGAACGAACAAGTGAACTCAATCACCGCCACAATTCTGGCTATCTTCTGTTCTATGAGCCGCCTTCGATGAACTTCACCAGAACGAGTCTGTTTTCAATTCCCTTTTGGAACTTGTAGACCATCTCATCAACAACCGAGGCGATAAACTGAACATCTATCTCACGGCGGGACGGATTCTCGCTTAAATCGCGGAACTGCTCTTCATCTATATCGTTTTCAAATCTCGTCTGAGAGTCATCAATCGTAATGCGAACTCGGACATCGTTGACATCAAAAGCAACGGAAACTTTTTCTTCTCCATTTCCCGTTTTGCCTGCTTCGGTAAAAGCACAAAAAACTTCATCAAGTGCCAGCAGTAGAAGTCCGCGCTCATACTCGGTTAGTTTTGTGCGCTCAAGCACCGAACGCGCAAACTTGCGCAAATCGTCTCTCACATCAGGTGAGCGCTCAACAACTATTTCCTCCCGTATGGTGTGTTTCAACATAACACCAACTACTCCCTTGTCTTTTAACTATATACACCCGCATTAACCCAAAAACATACTTCTTATTCCGCGATTTTTCAAATACTATTTTAAAATTTCTTCCGCTGGTGTATATTTCAAACCGAAAGCATCTGCGACTGGTTTGTATGTAAGTTTGTTCATAACGATGTTCAGTCCCGTTCTAATCGTGCGATTGTCAACACAGGCTTTCTTCCAGCCTTTGTTCGCTATCTCGAGCGCGTATACGATGGTTTCGTTCGTAAGGGCATATGTAGATGTAAGCGGAACACAACCTGGCATATTAGCGACGCAGTAATGAATTATACCATCAACCTCATAGATTGGTTCTGAATGGCTTGTCGGACGAGAAGTCTCACAGCAACCGCCTTGGTCAATCGAGACATCAACAATGACAGCGCCTTTTTTCATCAGTTTGAGGTCATTTCGCCTAATCAGCCAAGGTGCTTTTGCGCCTGTAACCAACACCGCCATTACGACAAGGTCGGCTTCCGCTATTGCCTTTCGTATGTTCCACGGAGTCATTTTGAGAGTTTTAAATCTACCGTGGATTTTCTCATCTAAATCACGGAGTCTGTCAACATTTCGAGTAAGGAGCGTGACATCTGCACCCAAACCTGCCGCCATCTGTGCAGCGTGTTTTCCAACCGTCCCTGCTCCGAGAACGACGACCTTCGCAGGCGGCACACCTGGAACACCCCCGAGAAGTATCCCGCGTCCCCCGAATGTTCGCTGAAGGTATTTCGAACCCTCAATGATTGCAAGTCTTCCTGCAACTTCACTCATCGGAGTCAACAGTGGTAACGAACCATCAGGTGCCTCCATAGTCTCATAAGCGATTCCGATTATCTTATTCAATTTAAGCAGCTCTCTCGTTAGTTTCTCGCTCCCTGCAAGATGTAAATATGTAAACAGTATCTGCCCTTTTTTGAAAAGAGGGAACTCTGGCTCAAGCGGCTCTTTGACTTTCACAATCATATCAGATATGTTAAAAACCGCTTTTGCATCAGGAAGAATCTGCGCTCCTGCTTCAACAAAATCTTTATCAGGAATGTGAGAGCCCTCGCCAGCGCCCTGCTGAACGAAAACCTGATGACCTGCGGATGTCATCATCTCAACACCAGAAGGTGTCATACCGACCCGATATTCGTTGTCCTTAATCTCTTTCACAACTCCAACCTTCATAAAAAACCTCCTTCTAACAACTAACCTTAAACAGTTATTCTTTTTTCAGAATTTTCCGAAGTAGCTCGTGAGACTTCTTAACTGCTTCAATCACAGCGTTCGTTGTGAATGTAGCGCCACTGATGGCTTTCACCCCTTGTGGATTCTCCTCAACAATCTCTTCGCGTTTGAGAACCTGCTTAACACCTTGCGAAAGCACAGTAACCGTATCTTTGTCTTCGCTAAAGACCTCACCTCTCAGTTTCGCGCCGTTTTTAAGAACAAACTCAATAGGCTCTTTCGAAGGAACGAGTTGTTCAATAGTCAAATTATCGAAATGGCGCTCAAACCACGGACGCAGTTCTCTTTCATCCTTTGCATTCCCGCCAATCACACTCCATAGTGTGTTTTCAGAATTCTTTTCTTTGACCCTTGAACCAAGCCCTGGCGTCTCCTTATGCTCCGTAACAACAATATGAAGAACACGCATGAGTTCCTTATCCCAGCCGACTACGACCGTAACCTTTCCACCGTAGCCTTTGCCGAACGATTCAATCACATAACCTGACGGCGTCTCAAAGTAATATATTTCCCTTTCAGTTCCGGTTTCGTCAGAATATTTGCCCTTCTTCAAATAATTTTTCATTTCTTCTACAGTAGGCGTAAACGCAGTAGTTCTGCTCGCTTCCGCGGCGGCTTCAAGAAGTTTCTGCATCCGCGCTTCGTCAAGTTTCTGCTTCACCCCAAAGTAAACTATACTGAGCCCTCCGACGCAAACACCAGCAATCAAAAGCAAGACTATCGAAAACCGAACCTTGTTGTCCATCTTCTGACCTCCTACACCGTCTTAGATTGTGACTGTTTTTGCTGTTGCGCTTTAAGCGTGCAGACGCCAAACCGAGTGGGCTTCGTAAACCTGTCAATCAAAGGAACGCAGGTGTTCATAATCAGAATAGAATAACATACTCCTTCTGGGTATCCGCCAATCTTGCGAATAAGAGCGGTTAAGATTCCACACCCGAGTGCGAAAATGAACCTTCCTTTCGGAGTAATAGGCGATGTCACCATATCTGTCGCCATAAAAAACGCCCCTAAGAACAGTCCACCGCTGAATGCGTAAAAAGCCATCTCCTCATACCAAGGAAGAGCCTTAAACCAAGAAGGAGCGTTCTTGTAAGGAATAACCATACATAAGAGAACTGTTGAAACGATATAGGTAAGCGGAACGCGCCAGTCCGCATACTTAAACAGAATCAGAAACATTCCGCCTAATAACAGCATAACTGCGGAAGTCTCGCCAAGACAGCCTGGCACATAGCCCCAGAACAGGTTACTAATCGAGAATTGAACATCCTTGCCGAGCGAGACAGCAGTAAGCGGAGTAGCGGCGCTCGTTGCGGCGACTGTATCGTATGTGGGATTAAGAGGAGAAAGCCACCATCTCGTCATCGGCTCAGCCCACGCAAGCGTTACGAACGCTCGACCTACAAGCGCAGGATTCCAAATGTTATAGCCGAGTCCACCGAACAACTGCTTTCCCACCGCAATCGCAATAACCGACCCGACCACAACTACATACCACGGAACCGCTGGCGAAATGACCATCGCAAACAATAGCCCTGTAATGACCGCAGACCCGTCAAGTGCGCGACTGAGCGGTTGCTTACGCAGACGCAATATGAGCGCTTCCGTCGCAACCGCAACGAGAATAGAGCCGACAATCACAAGAACCGGACGAAAAGAGAATGTCCTATGGAATCTGTCCCAGCCGAAAAAATAACACCCAGCAACAGCGGCGGGTGCAAGAAAAAGAACGACCGTCCACATTATTTTGGGAATCGATTCTGTTTCTCTTATATGCGGACTGGAGGAGACTATGAATTTTCGTTCCTGCTCCATCTTCAGAACCTCCTTATCGTCCAAGAATTGAGACTAAAAGTATAGCCGATTCCGTCTTTAACTCAAAGAATTAAACGAATTTTTAAAGGCTCTAAAATGGTGTTTGTTTTTTAGTTGTAGAGCGCACATCGCTTGAATTGTATTTCGCCCGTATATGCTGATACAGCAAAGCGTGATAATGAACCGCCAGTCTTTTTAATTGCCAACCGAACGGAGATGAAGTAAAATCTTTCGAGTAAATCTGCGTAGATTAGAATAAGGGCTTAATGTGAAGAAAGGAATACCTAATGAGTAAAGTTTGCGAGACAAAGATGCGAATCAGATATGCTGACACAGACCAGATGGGGATAGTTCATCATGCAAAATATCTCGAATACTTCGAGATGGGGCGCACCGAGTATATGCGCAGTCTGAATATGCCATATTCAGAGGTTGAGCGGCGTGGTGTGTTTCTTGCAATAATCGAAGCTTATGTGCGCTATCACAAGTCCGCTCGTTTCGACAACACAGTTGTCATTCGCACTGAACTTGAAGAGTTAGGCAGATTGAAGGTAAAGTTCAGATACAAGGTTCTGTATGAAGATGGGACACTTCTTTCTGAGGGTTATACTGTGCTTGCGCCGATAAATCGAGAAGGGAAAGTTGTTCGGCTTCCCGATTGGCTCAGGAAAGTTTTTGAGGAGGTAATATAGATGAAAAGTCTCAAATATGTTGTTCTGCTTTCGCTTGTAATGTTCGCTTTTTCCGAACTCGCTGTCTCTGATGAAAAGGGCGAAAAATGGGAGAAAGTAAGCAAGGACTTCCGAAAAGTCGTGGAGAATCCGAAGGCAGCGGCAAAGGAGATAATTGATGTAGTGAAGCGAATGGCAGCGTTAAACGACAAGCGCGCCGTCGTCGAACTAATGAAAGAGACATTGTTCCACAAGAACTTTGAGGTATGTAAAGCGACATTCGAGGCACTCATAAAGACAAGCGATGAGAAAGCGATTGAAGCGATTGCAAAGAATTGCGCGGGAGAAAACGACGCTAATAAGCGGTTCGTCCTGCTTAAGATTGTCTCTCACTTCAAGACGAAGAGCGCAATGGATGTGATTCTTAAGGCGGCAGAATCGAGTGACTGGAGGCATAAACTCATCGCGGCACAATCCCTTCCAAATTTCAAAGACGAACTACTCGCCAAGAACAGACAGAAAACGCTTTCAGAAGACAAGAATATTCTCATCAGATATCACGCATTAAAAGGAATGCTCGTTTTCGATGAGAAGGCTAAACTTCCTGATGAGTTCAATAAATCAACAGAGTTTATAGAGGGCAAATATCTGCCTGAAACCCTTTACTGCGACACGATAGCGGTGTTCGTGGATTTTTCGAACGATATGGACACGAGTATGGCACTGCCTGAAAGAGACGCCCTCAAGAAAGCAAAAGAACTCGCACAGCAACAGAAAAAAGAACCCTCTCATCCTAAGAAAAAAGACGGAAAAGAGCCATCGAAAGAAGAATTAGAAAAACAGAAGGAAGAAGAATACAAACAGAATTTCGTAGTTAGCCGTCTGAAATACGCCAAGCAGGAGGTCATTGATTTCCTTTCGCGGCTTCCGAAAGGCGTTAAAGTCAAACTCTACCGTGTAAGTTCGTCTTTGCGCGCCTACAAAGAGAAGCCGGTTGAAGTGACAAAAGACGAGTTGACAGATATGAAAAAATTTCTTGACGATGGGATCCCCAGTGTTGCGAGGAACTGGGAATTGGCACTCCGTTCAGCGTTTGAAGACGCCAATATAGATACTGCGGTTCTTGTAGGCTGTGGTGGTCCTGACGGCTCGAAATACGATGATTACGCTGAATTCCTTCAATGGTTCGAAGAGAGAAATTGGATGCGAGGGTTAACGCTCCACATCTTAGGGATAAGAGCAGACTACGAGGCAGGCTTCGGCTCGGATGTAGATATTCTAAAATGGAATAAAAAGAACGAGCGTGAGGTCAATTTTTTAAGGCAACTTGCCCAAATAGGTGGCGGAAACTGTGGCATAATAGACCATAAGGGCAAGGTCGCAATACCAGAAATCCCGAAAGAAGAGCCAAAGAAAGAAGAACCGAAAAAAGAAGAGCCAAAACCAGCTCCTAAGGAAGAGCCGAAAAAATAAGTCAAACCAGACTTCGGTCAGTATCTCTTTTCGGAAGAAAAAAGTGTTTTCAATAGTCGTTGTTCGCGGTAGCCCTTATAGAAGCGGCAATTCGGATAGACTCGCCGATGAATTTCTGAAAGGCTGCGGAAAAAAAGTCTCGGTTATGAGTGATTTTCGCACTTCGGAAATGAACATCTCGTTTTGCCATTCCTGTCGTATCTGTGAAAAAACAGGCATCTGCGTAATCGAAGACGATGCGCGGCGCTTTTACAAGACCGTTGTTCAAACAGATGTTTTGCTCGTAGCAACATCCATCCATTTCGGCGGATTGCCGTCAAAACTCGTAACTCTCGTTGAACGGGCACAGGTGGAATGGGCTAAAACAAACCTCCTAAATAATCCGCCACAAAAACTGACGAAATATGGAGCACTACGAAGAGCCTACATCATCCTTACAGGAGGCTCAAAAAGGAAAACAGTAGGGCAGCCCGCTATTGCAATTCTACGGAATTGGATTATAACTCTCGGATTCATTCCGACGGCGATTCTATACGCCGCAGGATACGATTCCCACGATGCTGTTGCAAGCGACCCAAAGATACTTAAGAAAACGCATCTTCTCGGAGAATCTCTTACAGGATAATCTGTTCATCGCAAAACCCGAAACTTCACAATCCTTCATTCGTTCTCTTTTTGCTTTATCTCATCAAGGATTTTCTTCGCCTCTTCGGCATATTCAGTGTTAGGATATTTTTCGAGCACTTCCTCGCAGAGTTGACGCGCCTTGTCGAACATCTTGTTCTCGACATAATTGCGCGCAGTGGCGAGTTTCTTCTCAACATCCTCTTTCTCTTTCATCTCTTTGAGAGAAGCGGCGAACTTCTCATCTTTGAGCAACTCGTTCATCTTATTTTTCGCCTCCGCCGCAACATTAGAATCTTTCGACGAAGAAAGTCTCTCGTATATCCGATAAGCCTCAAGTTGCTTACCTTCCTTCAAAAGAGCATCCGCCTGTTCGAGAAGAGTTTTGTCGCTCTCTTCAACAGGCTTTTCCCCCTCAGCAGAAATTTTCTTTTCAACTGGTTTCTTCTTCTCTTCAATCTTCTTCGCGACCTCTTTCGTGACACCAAATAGATTCTTCTCAACATATTCTTTTCCTGATTTAAGAACCGCATTCAAAGATGTTTTGTCAACCATATTAGGAGGCACAGGACTGTTCTTCGGCATCTTGTATTTCGTTTTAAGATACTCGCGCCACTTCGGCTCATACTCAGCCGCCTTCTTCTTAACAACCTCGAACGCCTCGTTAACATCAACCGCGCCATCACTGTTCTTGTCGTTCTTGGTGTCCGCTTTTGCCTCGATAAAGTTGACGCAATTCGCAAAGTTGCGGTCAACCCAGCCAGGCGTCTCCGCAGGAGCAGCAGCAACACAAACAGCGTTCGGAAAATCTACCTTGTTCAGAATCGCACCTGAATGGCAGGTTTCAAAACAGAATATGTTCGTCTTAGACTTTAACCCTGAAAGCGCAGTCTGAATCTCTTCCGCTTTCCACATCTGCTTCCTCGCCAACTGAACGACCGCTGCAGGATGCCCATGCGTCATTATATAGAAAATGAATATATCGTTCTCGTCAACTTTCTGCTTAAAATAAGACATCCAAGATTCGATATTAGCCTTCGAGGCTTCATTGTTATACTGCCCGTTAAAGTGGTTCTTCCTGATTCTTGCGAGTTCCTTGCCGTAACTCTGCTCATTCCAGTTTGGTTGTACTCCATTATCCGCATAAAGAATTCTTATGTTCTTGTCTGAGAACCCGCATTTCGTAAGGATTCCATACAACCTGCCCAATTGAACTTCCGATGCATTTTGGTCAATCGGGTCAAGGTCAGGATGGAGTTGTGTATTCGTATCGGCACAACCGAGAACAATAAGCGCATACTTCTCTACATCATTAGCAAACGCACCTGTAAGCGGAAAAACTATAACAATAAACAACACGATTCGTCTGAACATATTTTTACACCTCAATGTCTCTTCTGTAATTTTATACGCAAAAATACACCCTTGTGTCAGTTTTAAGTAAAAGAAATCTGCAAATAGAATCAACGGGGCGGCTGTTAAAGCCGCCCCGCGTCCCCCTCCGTAAAAACGGTTCAGTTATTTCCAGCGACTGAAGTAGACATCAGCATCTCCGCCGCCTGCGCGCTCATCAATCCAGCCAACCATCCTCGTCCCCGAACGGTTCGTCGCAATTCGTGGAGTCTTCTTCGTCGAATCGTACATCGAAATCGTGTACGAAGCAGTCCAAGTAGCGCCGTTGTCTGCGCTCTTTCTGACATAAACGAACTTGCCATCAACAAGGTAAGCGATGTAAAGGTCTTCACCACCAACCCAGACGAGATGTGGACTCGTTCGGGTCGTCCCTGTTGAATCGTCAACGACCGTAGAAGCGCCGAACCGAATCGCGCTTGTTGAGCCAGATACCTCATATGCGCAGATAAGCGCTCCGCTTGAGTCGACCGCAGCAGACGGAGCACCCGCGTTGTTGCCTGTCCCAGCATCCGATAATTTCACATCTGTACCAAAAGAAGGCAACCAACCCGCATTCGCCGCACTGTCACTGTAAATATCAGCAACAGGATTCCTGCTATCAGCCCAGACAACATCCACGCTGTCCAATGGGGTTGTGCCGTCAACAATCACCACATCAGGCGCCGTGGCATTCCCAGGCGCCGTATCATCAACATAGTTGTCATTCCCGTCCGATGAATAGCCCCAATAGAGCCAACTCTGATGCGGAACGCTTTTCACCACGGCAACACGAGTCTCACCACTTACAACCACCTCGTATGCAACAATGATGTTGTCAACAGCGTCAAGCGCAAGCGCAGGCTTCGTCCGCGGATTCGCCGCAGTAGCGTTCTCGCTGATAACCTCGGACTCCGCCGACCAATTAGCACCACCATCGGTAGAACGCCTGATGAAGATTTCGTCTCCATCATCATAAACAACGATGATATGCCCCTGACTGTCAATCGCAAAATCAGGATTGTTACCGCCTGAAGCAACCTGCACAGCAGTGCTCCAAGTAAGTCCACCATCAGTCGAGCGGCTGAAATACAAACCATCGCCTTGCACACCGTAAAGTATGCAGAGGTCACCGTTAGTCGGGTCAACCGCAAACTTGAACGCATTCACAGGATTCGCAGCACTACCGTCAACAATCTTTTTCTCAAACTCCCACGGTCCTTTCAAAACATAAATATCGCCTGTCGAAGAGCCTGTTACCAAAACTCTGTTTCTTCCGCTTCCATCATCATATTCAACATCATAAGCACCTTGCAAGTTGAATGTGTATTCAAGCCAGCAGGATGTCGGATTAGCCGTATCGTTGATTTTGATGAGATAAACTTTCCCATTCGTGTTGTCCGTAAGAAGTGCAACTTTGTCAGCAGGTATAACCTTAATCTGGAACGGCGCAGTACTGATTGTAGGGTCATCAAGCACATAGTTAAGAACAACCGTCTTCGTAGTGCATTTGATAACTGCCAGTCCACCATCACCGCTCGATTTGTAATACGCAACATAAGCAAAACCGTTCGTATTGTCCACATAGACACCTCTTGGGATTGCATCAGTAGGCCATCCGGACACGAGAGTTGCCGTTGCCGTGTTGAGACCGTCAGCACCTGAGCCGGTACCGACCGTAGTTATAGGAATCGTATGAACACCCGTCGCAGGAGATGTTGAACAACTAACATAAAGGTCGGTCGGAACGCCGCCGGGAGCATAAATTCCTATTCCCCCCTGCCGAACAACTATATCTGTTGGGAAATATGAAAGGAGCCGCGATTGTGCTGTATTGTCAGGGTCAATCGAGCCAATCTCGAGTAATAGTCCGTTGCATCCTACATAAGCAACCTCATCCGTCGTCGGAGTTCCTGAACTCCCTGTATACTGACGTCTAATGCAAGAGATTGCGGTTGCAAAAGCAGTTCCAGTTCCTACATTCCGAAAACCGTTCGCTCCAAGAGCAGGTGTTGTATCAAAGTTAATAATACCGACATAAGCGGTACTACTTCCTGTGCCATTGTCAGCCCAAGCCGAGATAAACCTGTTACTCGGCGCACCCGCACCAAAAACATCACCAGCGAAGAGATAATCCGTCGTTCCCCCTGCCTTTATACCATACCAGCCAAGATAAGGCGTCGAATGAACAGCAAGGTTAACAGGTGGGTTAGAAGTCGCTGCAAGGTTAAGAAAACCTATTCCGTTATACTGAAAACCATACGCGCCTATGTCACTGGCAGGCAGAAGCCCAAGAGCATATGGCTGGAAATCGTTAGGAGCACGGCCGTAGGTGCCGATGTGCAGTTTGCCAACATAATTAGTGGTCTTAACCGCTTTGAGTTTAAGGTTCAACACATCGGAAGTCCTGCCACCAGCGCTTACTGTTAGAGTAATCGGATAGTCGCCTTCAAGGTCAGGTGTAATCTGGGCAAGATAATCTATATCCGTAATAGTCGCAGTCGAACCTGCTGGGAAAGTTCCTGGCGTCCAAGTGTATGTAAGAGTACCACCACCGGCAGGGTCAAAACTCTTGTGCGCACTGATTGTCGCTAACTCACCGACATTGACCACTTGGTTCGGCGGAACCACAATCGCTTGCGGCTTATTGTCCAACTGTATCGAAACAGTATCGGCCACACTGTTCGTCGAGTCAGAAAGCGTAAACTTAAGCGATGCGACATCATAGTCCGTAGTTGCGCCTGCGTTCGGCAGGTCTTTATAGGAGTCCCAATAAAAGATGCGCAGAACACCGCGAGTAGTGGCGGTGAATGTCAACGGGTCCGAGCCTGTCGCTGGCGTCGCATTCACCCAAGATGTCCCGTTATTATACTGAACAGTCAAAGTCAGACTCGTAGTATTGTTCGCATAAGCGGCGATATACTGAATAATGACTTTTCCGCTTTGCTGTCCCGCAGGCTCAAGAACATTCAATTCGAGTCCTGTCGCCGCTGTGCCAGTCCCAGGAACAAAAGGCGTGAATATATCAACAGCGACGGACGCCTGCGCATCTCTACCATATGTATCCTCAATGGCATTCGCAGGCAGTGGACTCTTGACATCAATACCAGATGGGCTACCTGCAGAAGTATTAGCAGAACTAAATGTCCCTTTACCTGTGATAACGCAACCTGCGCCGAGCGTGATTACAATCTGATTCGCGCTCGCACCGAGAGTATAAGTCGCACCCGACCCAAAAGAGTCATTCGTAACAGGCAACTGAAAATCGGTCGTCGGATTAGAGCCGTTCACCACAAGGTCTCTGTCGAAGGTAACGACGATTTTTTCGCCTGCATCACCGTTACCGTTCTGGTTGGTATCCTGAAGTTCAGCACCTACAACCTTGGGTCCTGTTGGGTCTGTCGTAATAGTCGGAGAAGAAGGCGTGTTAAGCCCTGTCGTCACCGCAGTTGCACCAGCAGGCGTCTGAGCACTGATACTCACGATTGTCGCCAAAAATGTGCCACTCGCTGTCGGCTCAAAATCGTATGTCAGAAGCCACTGCTCGGTCTGTCCTGCGTTTATCGTGCGTAACGGCGTCCCACTGAAAGTAATCTGTCCATCATCAGCAGTATAAGTCTGGTTGCCGTTTAACTGCGTGTCACCCGTAGTCACAGTCCCGCTATTGTCAGCATCCACCCAGAGTTTCGCAGCTTTCACCATCGTCTGGTCATTACCAGTACCGCTCGCCTGAAATACAATCGAAAGAACATTGAGATTACTGACACTATTCGCTGAAACTTTGAAGCACAAGATTGGATTATTAGTCGAACCTGACGGAACGGTAGTATTCGTCGGCTGGTTATCGCCCGGAGCAACCGTAATAGTCGGAGGAGTCTTCTTCTTTTTCTTCTTCTTACTGCAAGAACAATCGCAAGATGTAAGCACCATCAGCACACACAAAAAAGCATAAAGAAACCACTTCGCTTTCTTCATATTTTATCCTCCATAACCAAATAGAACCTAACTCTCTAAAAACCACAAGCGATTTTATTAATCAAGATGCGAATTGTCAAGCACTTTGTTGCAGAATTCTCCGCAGTTTCTCGCTACCAAAAACAAAACCTTTACAATTTTCACTTCTCAACTGAGGCAGCCGTTCGGAGCATCTTTACGAGTTTACGCGCCGCAGGAGGCAGGAAACCCGATGTGCGATAGACCCAAAAGAACTTGCGGCTCATCTTTATCCCTTCGATTCTTATTACTTTTACCACTCCAAGTTCGAGTTCATCCTCAATCGAAATGAGTGAAACGACTCCAACACCGACCCCTTCTCTCACCGCGCGTTTGACAGATTCAGTACTCCCAAGAACAGCAACTATATTCAAACCATCCTCACTTATCTTATGTCTTTTAATCGCACCGCGAAATACCTTAAGAGTCGCAGAACCTTCCTCTCGAAACACAAGAGGAACTTCTGCAAGTTGCTTTATAGAAATCGTATCCTCTTTCGCATAAGGAGAATTGGGGGAGACAGCGAGAACAACTTCGTCTTCGGCAAAAGATTCACCCGACAAAGCCTTATCTTCGGGCATCCGCCCTATGAAACCAAGATGAAACTCGCCTTCAAGAACCCCTCTTTCAATCTCAGCACTGTCGCCAACGCGCATCTTCACTACAACCTTCGGAAACTCGTTTCTGAAACGACTTATCACCTTCGGCAGAATATAAACTGCTGGAATATTGCTCGCACCAAGAGAAAGAGTCCCACGAGAAAGTCCGATGAATTCCTCAATTGCAAAAAGCGCTTCTTCACGCAATCTGACCATCTTTTCACAGTAATCAAAATATATTTTTCCTGCCTCCGTCAACAGAACGCGCTTGCCTTTCCGCTCAAATAGGCTCGTTCCAAGCGCCTGTTCGAGAGCAGCGATATTACCTGATATGGTCGGCTGACTAACCCCTAATTCCTGCGCCGCTTTCGTAAAAGAACCTTTCTTCGCCGCATAAAAGAAAGCCTCTATATGCCGCAGACCTATCCTCTCATAAGAAAGCATACCGCTTCCTCAAAACATTTACTTCACCAATTCAATCGCAATCGCGGTAGCACCACCACCACCTAAGCACAACGCCGCAAGCCCGCGACGCTTCCCATAACGGCGCAACGCATTAATTAGCGTTACAATGAGTCTCGCTCCTGAACAGCCAATCGGATGCCCCAACGCAACAGCACCGCCATGGACATTCAACTTCTCAATAGGCACCTCCAACTCACGCTGCAATGCCACTGTCGCTGTCGCAAATGGCTCGTTGAGTTCAATCAAATCAAACCAGTCTATTCCGACACCCAATTTCTTAAGAAGTGTGCGTACAGCAGGAATCGGCGCTATCATCACCCACTTCGGCTCAACCGCACCCGTAGAATACCCCAACACACGCGCTTCAACCTTCATCCCTATCTCTTCCGCAATCTTATCAGTCGTAACAACAAGCGCCGCTGCACCGTCCGAAATCTGCGATGCGTTGCCCGCCGTCACTATGCCATCTTTCTTGAAAGCAGGCGGTAGTTTCTCAAGTTTTTCAAGCGTCGTATCCGCACGGATTCCCTCATCTTTATCAATAACAATCGGAGGACCTTTCTTCTGCGGAACTACAATCGGCAAAATCTCAGCCTTAAAAGCACCTTCAATCGTAGCCTTGTGCGCCTTCAAGTGACTATTCAACGACCACTCGTCCGCGTCTCTTCTCGTAATCCCGAATTTCTCTGCCACTAACTCGCCTGTTATTCCCATATGGAAGTCGTTGTAATAATCCCACAAACCATCGTAGACCATCACATCAACCAATTTCGCATCACCGAGACGACAGCCCTGCCGCGCCTCTCGAATTATGTATGGCGCATTCGTCATACTCTCCATACCGCCCGCAACGACGATTCGCGCATCGCCTGCCTTGATTGCCTGTGCTGCAAGATGAACTGCCTTCATCCCACTCCCGCAAACCTTGTTCACGGTAAACGCGTTCGTCCTTTCAGCATTCAGCACTCCCGATGCAATCATCGCTTGACGCGCAGGGTTCTGTCCCAAACCTGCACTCACAACATTCCCAAAAATCACCTCATCAACATCATCAGGCTTGACTCCTGCACGCTTGATTGCCTCCGCTATTACTTTTCCCCCTAAATCAGGCGCACGAAAAGGCGAAAGCCCACCTTGAAACCGCCCAATCGCAGTCCTTACACCTCCACCAAGAACGATTGTAGTAGTATCACCTGCCATCTCTCAAAACCTCCAGAATAAACCACCGCTTTGAGTCTACTCCAAGAACCGATAACCCCGAAGAACAAAATCGGAATTAGGAATTTTTGTTTGATGACAAGTTCATTCTCATTCGTAAGTAGGTCTCCACCTATCACCTCAGACTGTGATAGGCAACTAACCAAGAGAGCAACTAATTGTGTTGACAGAGCAAAGCAGATAAGTTAAACTCTTATACAATATATAAAGGTTACGATTTTCGCAGGGGCTCAAATGGACGAAGAACCACAGAAAACACAGCAGCCGAAAGCGCGAGGACTAATTACTCTCGCCGTGATAGCGATTCTTGTGGTGCTTTTGTTTTTAATCGGACAACACACAATCGAATCAACAAAGGAAGAGCCAACCATAAGCAAACTGAACGAATATCTCGCGGATGGTAAGGTCGAGAAGATAAAGATAAGCGGCGAAGAATTGATTCTGTCTCTGCGAGAAGAAGGGAAAAAAGTCACTATTCCTGTACCAAAAGAATATCTTTCAAGCGAAAAATTGGATTGGCTAATGAAAAAGTCGGAGGCGAATCCGTCTCCGCCGAAGGTCATTTTTGAACCAACAGGTGGATTCTGGTCGAGTCTCTTCTTCTCTCTCATACTACCTGTTCTCCTGCTTGCGTTTATATGGATTATTCTCGTAAGGTCGTTCCGTTCACCCGGAGCAGGAGGCAGCATTCTATCGTTCGGTCGCGCAAAAGCACGACTCGCCCCTAAGGAAAAAATGCGCGTCACATTCGAAGATGTCGCAGGAATCGAGGAAGCAAAAGAAGAGATGCAGGAAGTCGTCGAATTCTTGAAACACCCGTCAAAGTTCAAAAAGATGGGCGCACGAATTCCACGAGGTGTCCTTTTAGTTGGAGCACCGGGAACAGGAAAAACACTCCTCGCCAAAGCGGTAGCAGGAGAAGCAGGGGTCCGCTTTTTCTCAATATCAGGCTCCGATTTCGTTGAGATGTTCGTCGGTGTCGGTGCATCGCGAGTGCGTGACCTGTTCCAGCGCGCAAAAGAGAGTGCCCCATCAATCATATTCTTAGACGAAGTTGACGCTATTGGCAGAAAACGCGGAGTAGGGATTCCAGGCGGTGGCCAAGATGAGCGAGAATCGACCTTGAACGCTATCCTCGTCGAAATGGACGGATTCGAGACGGATGAGGGAATAATCATCATCGCTGCCACAAACAGACCCGATATGCTTGACCCTGCACTTTTAAGACCGGGACGCTTCGATAAAGTGATTGCAGTTGACTTGCCTGATGTAAAAGGACGCGAAGGCATCTTAAAAGTGCATGCGAAAAAAGTACGGCTTGCAAGCGATGTTGACTTAGGTGTGATTGCGAGGCTGACTCCAATGTTTTCAGGTGCAGAACTCGAAGCGCTCATTAACGAGGCGGCGTTAATTGCAGTCGCGCGAAACAAAGAATTCGTCGATATGGAATGTCTCGAAGAAGCGCGCGACAAAGTGAAATGGGGCACACAAAAGAAATCAAGAGTTATGGAGGAAGAAGACAAAAGAATCATCGCATACCACGAAAGCGGTCATGCACTCGCAGCCTATTACCTGCCCGACGCAGACAAACTCCATAAGGTAACCATCATCCCACGAGGAATGACAGGGGGAGCAACGATGCTTCAACCCAAAAAAGAGTTGCTCAATCTGCGAAAGAAAAGATTGCTATCAGATATAATGCTGATGCTTGCAGGTCGCGTTGCAGAAGAGATGTTCTGCAACGACATCACAACAGGCGCACAGAACGACATCCAGCGTGCTACGGAAATAGCGAGGATGATGGTCAGCGAATGGGGAATGAGTGAAGAGTTAGGACCGATAAGATATGGTATAGTCAATCAATCGTTGTTCCTCGGTTCAGACTTCTTAGGAAAGCGCGAATTCTCTGAAGAGACGGCAAAGAAAATTGACGACGAAGTACATAAGATTATCAAAAAATGCTATGAGGAGGCAAAACAACTTCTGAATGAGCATAAAAGTGAAGTTGAATTAGTGGCACAGGGATTGATTCGATACGAAGCGCTTTCTTTCGAGGAGGTGAAAACGCTTATAGAAACGAAAGACTTGAACTCTCTCATAACACGGCGTAGTCAGAAGAAAGGCGGAGAGAAGAAGAATGATAAGCGAGAAGGAAAAAACGGCGAATCTTCACAACATAAGGCTGATAGCGTACAATAAGTACGCCCCGATGGCAGACGAACTTTTCCGAGCAGGTTTAGGCAGTCGGCAGGTCAGCCATCTTCTCAACCGTTTAGAGTCCATAGTGCTACTCATCGAAGACATACACTTCAAAGATGGTTTCTCATTAAAAGAAGAGATGGAGGCGATAGGGGGCTTCGGTGCAGTCTCCGATTCTCTTCTTTATCGCGGAAACGAAACAGGCATCCTCGTGCTTTCAGGAACAAGAAACCAGTTCCAGCAACTCGCGCGCGCGTTCGAAGAGCAAGAAAAAGCGCAAGCAATCGCTGAAGCCTGTCTTTACACCATTGAAAATTACCTGAAGGACGAGTTCGAGATTCCATATCACGGTGGGAAATTGCGAATCAGGAAGCGCCCGCTGATTATGGGAGTATTGAATGTCACGCCCGATTCTTTCTACGATGGAGGGAAATACTTTGGAACCAGCGAGGCAATAGAGCGTGGCTTAAAACTCGCGGAGGCAGGCGCAGATATTATCGACATAGGAGGAGAATCGACTCGTCCCGGTGCACAGCCTCTTTCAGCAAAAGAAGAGAAGCAGAGAATCTTAGGCGTCATCAGCGAACTTTCAAAACGAACAAAGACACCAATTTGTGTTGACACATATAAGGCAGAAGTGGCGGATGCGGCATTGCGTTCAGGCGCAAAAATGGTTAACGATATAACAGGGCTTGGAATGGAGCCAGCGATTGGAGAGGTGGCTGCGCAGCACGGCGCACCACTTGTTCTGATGCATATCAAGGGAGAGCCTCGCACAATGCAAGAGAATCCGCATTATGACAATCTAATGAGCGAGATAGCGAAATACCTGCGCAATCGTGTTTCCAAAGCGCTTGGTTGTGGTATACCTCGTAACCGAATAATAATTGACCCTGGCATCGGATTCGGAAAAAAATTCGAACACAATCTTACAATCATCAACCGTCTCAGACAACTCCGCTCGCTCGGATATCCTATGCTTATAGGTGTAAGCCGCAAAGCGTTTATCGGTGCAGTTACAGGCAGAGCATCACCATCTGAAAGACTCGCAGGGACGCTTGGAGCCTGTGCTGCTGCAGTCGCAGGCGGCGCCTCTATACTGAGAGTCCACGACCCTAACGAAGTCAGGGATGCTGTTTTGGTAAGTAAGGCAGTCTTGTCGGAGCAGGTAGATGTGGCTCATTAAGGACGCGATTGAAATAGCCATCATCTTCGCAATCATATATATCGTGCTGAAATTCCTAAGAGGCACAAAGGGGGCAGGGATCTTCCGTGGAATGGCGATTTTACTCGTTGCTCTGTTTTTGATACTTTATTATGTTTCGGTTCAGTTTGAACTCGAACGGATGAACTACCTTTTGCACCGCTTCCTCGAAGTGGCTCTTTTCGGGCTTATCATCATCTTTCAACCTGAACTCCGCAGAGGGCTTGTTCGGCTTGGTCAAACGCCTATATTCGGTCCGCTCTTGCGTTCAGGCAAGAGTATAATTGAAGAAGTCGAGCGTGCTACCCTCAGACTTTCGCGCAACCGTGTCGGTGCAATTATCGTACTTCAGCGAGATGTCAGTCTGGCTCCGTATCTTGAAGGCGGAGTCAAACTCGATGCAAGAGTCACAGCGGAACTTCTTGAATCAATCTTTTATCCTGGCTCGTCATTGCACGATGGCGCGACGATAGTCGTAAACGACAGAATAGCCGCCGCAGGTTGCCTTCTGCCGCTTTCCGAGAACCCGAAGTTAGGGCTCGGAACGCGTCATCGCGCCGCAGTCGGAGTCACAGAAGATTCAGACGCGGTCGCAGTCGTCGTTTCCGAAGAGACAGGAGCAATCTCAATCGCGGTCGGTGGCGAACTCGAACGCGGACTCGATAAGCCCACTCTTGAAAAACGATTACGAGAATTATACGCACAGAAAGAAGAAATGGAGAAAGGCTGGTAATATGCTGAAAATCTTGCGCCTTGCATTCATCAGCAATTATCGGACGAAACTAACAGCCCTTGTTCTCGCATTCGTCATCTGGTTGTTTGCTTCACTTGAGGTCACTGAGACATACAGAAGAGACGACATATCGCTGAAAATAGCCGTAACAAGGAAAGGGCTTCCCGTCCAGGATGTAATGGTCGAGCCTGCCTGTCTGTACCAGATAAAAGGAGTATTCCGTTGTCCACGCAAGCTCGGCGACCATTACTTCGCAAAAGGAACACCCATCGAGGGAACATACAAACTCGAAGACCCTCCTATTGGAGTACCAATTCCTGTTGAGATTACCCTTAAAACACTCGGACTGCCATCCGAGATTACGACAGCATCATTCGACCCAAAAGAAATCATCGTTGTTGTTCGTCAACTAATGGCAAAAAGGTTGAGGGTCGAACCGAAGCTCGTGGGTTCTCCTGCGGAAGGTTACGAACTCTTCGGCAAGCCGACCGTCGAGCCGACAGAAGTCACTGTCGTAGGACCTGCGGACAAATTGACGACTCTTCTATCTATCTCTACGGAACCGATACTGCTTGACGGGCGTTCAGTCTCATTCTCTGGTGACTACAAGATTATCTCGAACATTGATGGAACACCTATTCAATGCGATACGACGGTGCGTGTTGGAATATTGCTCCGTGAAAAAGAGATACAAAAAGAAATCGAACTGCCGCTTACCATTATTATTCCGAGTAACTATCCGTATCAAGTAAAACTCCAACCACCTGGAAAAATAAGACTGCTCGTAAAAGGCGCCCAGACCGTCTTGCAGTCTCCTGATATTGAAAAGAAGATAAAGGCGTACATCGAGATAGATGAGACGATGGTTCCACTTGACCCTGGTGTTCCTTACAAGCGGAAAGTTAAACTCCTTACACCTGCTGAAATGCCTGATTTATCCCTTGGCGAGACAAAAGAGGTAGATGTAGAAATCGTAAGTCCGAAGAAGGAGGGAGAACAGTGAAACTGTTCGGTACAGACGGAATCCGTGACCTCGCAGGAAAGGGGAATCTAACGCCAGAAAACATTCTGCGCATTGCCCGCGCCACCGCCGAAGTGCTGAAAAGTAGTCCTGCTCTGTTCTCTCGCTTGAACCGAACACATAAGAGAAAGCACCCAAAAGTGCTTCTCTCTCTTGATACTCGTTCCTCAGGCCATATGATAAGAGGCTCACTGCTGGCAGGGTTTCTCGCATCGGGTATTGATATCATCTACGCAGGAGTGACACCTGCTCCTACCTGTTCGTTTCTCACACGCCACTTCGGCTGTGACTGCGGGGTCTTCGTCTCGGCGTCCCACAATCCGAACGAATACAATGGTATAAAATTCTTCGACCGTGATGGATTCAAGATAACCGAGAAACTCGAACAATGCATCGAGGAATGGTTTTATTCATCAAGGACACCAGAAGAAGGGGAAATCGGTTCTTACAAGTACAGAGAAGATGCGCTTGAAATCTATATAAACGCTGCGGTCGAATGGGCTCTTAAAAGGTTTGATTTGCGCGGTAAGCGTATCGTTGCAGACTGCGCTAATGGTGCAGTCTCGTATGTCGTTCCAGAACTATTCAACCGCCTCGGTGCTCAAGTCTATCTTCTGAATTCCAATCCTGATGGTAGAAACATCAACCGAGGTGGTGGCGCACTTCTCCCAACCAAAACCGCAAAAGAAGTCCTGCGCGTCGCCGCAGATGTCGGTTTCTCTTTCGATGGCGACGGTGACCGTGTAATCGCGGTTGACGAAAAGGGAAACATTTGTAATGGTGACAGCTTCATCTCATTCTATGCAAGATTCCTTAAGGAGCAAAAAAAACTCAAAGGCAATGCGGTAGTGACAACCGTTATGGCAAATTACGGACTTGAACGCTCACTTAAAGAAGTAGACATCGAGATGGTGCGGACGAAAGTCGGCGACAGATATGTTCTCGAAGAGATGCTCAAAAGGAACTTAATACTCGGTGGCGAACAATCAGGACACATCATCTTGTTAGACCGCACGCGCACAGGCGACGGAATTTGGACCGCTTTAAGCATCCTTGAAGTTATGCACAAAACCAACAGACCACTTTCAGCCCTCAATAGCACAATCAAGCACTATCCTCAGATTCTCATCAATATCCCTGTCGAGCAGAAGATTCCTTTCGAGGAACTTGCTGGATTTTCGGAGCACTTGAAAGAAGCCGAAGCGAAACTCAAAGGCGAAGGAAGAATCGTCCTACGGTATTCTGGAACAGAACCACTCGCAAGAGTGATGGTTGAAGGCAAATCGAAGAGACTCGTCAAAGCGGTCGCAGAAGAAACCGCCAATTCTCTCAAATGCGCACTTAAAAGATTCCAACGGAGAAACTAAATGCGTATTCTTCTCGCAAGCGGTTCAGTCCGAATCAAACTCCTCTCTGATGGGCTTAAAAAATCGGGAATCGGAGTGAGCCTCGTAACAACGGAAATCTTATTCGCACGGAAAGAAGACTCTTTTATAGAAGGAGTAAAATCAAGACGCGAATTTTTGACTCTTTCACTAAACGAAATATTAGTTTCAGAGCGTCCTGATGTCGCTGTTTTTGATTCTCAAATCCCCCTGTCCGTCGATAAAATCTCTCCCCCAAAAAGTACGCTCTGCATTCTGCTTAACTTTGACGAACCATTCTATAAAAGAGAATTCTCGCTTTATTCAAAGGTCTGCACCGGATTCCTTTCACCATCAAAATCCGCCATCAAAGAGGCAGAATCCGAATGGTTTCGCTCATCCACCGCTTTTTACCCACCTGCCCTGCCGGAAGCCTTCCACAACGAAACTAAAAGAGTAGTTCAGCAGGATGTTCTCATTACGGGTAAATACAATTATCAAAAAGAGCGATTATTAAGTGGGCTTCGCGCCGCAAAAATCAACTCTGTAGTCTGCGGAGGAGGCTGGCACAGAGCATCATCCCTTTCAGCCTATCTCCGCCGAAAAATAAGAAAGAAAGCCGACACTCCTTACGATGTGCTTGAACTAATAAAAGGAAGTCGTCTCGTTCTATACATACCTTTTTCTGAAACTGGCTTATCAGAAGAGATATTCGATTCCGCCGCAGCGGGAATCCCCATTGCGATGCCCTCCTTTGACGACGCATTTGATGAATTCGACAAAGACTCACTCTGTTTCATAGACGACGGTTCTGATACCGTAGAAAGAATAAGGACACTGCTTGATTTCAACCTTCGTCTTTTGGATATTTCAAGTCGTTTGAGTAAAATGGCACAGGAACGGTTTACGCCAGAAGCGCGTGCGAAACAGTTTCTTGAGGTACTCAACCGACTATGAATAAAATGCGAAAACGGGATTACAGAGTCTTCATCACCGATGAGTTCGTTCATCTCGCTGACCCGATTGTCAACCTTGTCGCGCAACTACCAATAATTAAAGACAAACTCATTCTGAGAGATTCTCGTTCGACCTTTGCCGCTGTCGTTACCCTGCAAGGATACAGACTCCACATAAAACTTTCCAAGCCGCGCAGTTTCAGATACCTCATCCGCCACCTACCTCCGCGTTATGGAAGGATTCTACACAATTTCAAGACCGCCATTTTGCTTAATAGACTTAACCTACCCTGCATAGTACCTGTCGCCGCTTTATTCAGACGCAGATTTTTGATTCTCAAAGAATCAGTTTTAATAACCTTCTTTATCGAAGGAAGCCTTTTATCCGAACTCTTAAAATCTGGCAAAGTGTCCGATTCACATATAAAGGCGCTCGCAAAATCGGTTGCGGATTTTCACAACGCAGGAGTATTCCATGGCGACCTAAAACCGGCAAACATAATCTTCACAGAAGAACAGAACGCGATACTCTGCGACTATGACAACACAAAGATTATGAACAGCCTAACTCCCAAACAAACCGCAAAAGACATCTCTCGCATAAAACACGATTTAAGCAACACCGATTTCAAAATCTTCCTTGCGGAATATCTGAGACTCCGCAATCTGTCAGAACAAGATAAACGCGGAACGGAAGCCATCATCTCGTAAAAGAGATTCCTTAAACTAACGCTTCTTCTTCAAACTACCTTAAAAAGGGACTTGAAAACCTTACGAGTTTGTGATACGATAGGAAGTCGAGCCGGAGTGGCGGAACTGGCAGACGCGTTGGATTCAAAATCCAATCCCTGCTAAAGGGGTAAGGGTTCGATTCCCTTCTCCGGCATATTGTTTTAAGGAGAGAGATTCTGAGTATTTCTGACATCATCAAAGAGTTCGAGTTGATAGAAAACGAAGAACTGCGAAGAAAGTGTGTCAGCGTATGGAAGACAGCGCTTAGGGAGCACGGACTGAAAGAGGCCGCTCTTCTTAAAATGGGTTTCGCTTTTGGTGTGTCGAGGAAGACCGTCAATCTTGTAAACCATATCCGCGCAGTTGCTCAGACGGCTGCACATCTTGCAGAAGTGTACAACAAAATCTATAAGATAAAAGTAAACAGGGACACACTGCTTGCTGGAGCCCTTTTACATGATGTCGGGAAATTAGACGAGAAAAAAAATCCTCTTCTCGAACACTCTTTGAGCAGCGTTCTCCGCGCAAAAGACGGAGGAATCAGCGAAGATGTGCTACATATAATAGCATTCCATTCAGAAGCGACAGCGGGAAAAAGGCAGAGCATTGAAGCGGAGTTACTATATTTTGCAGACTTTGCTCATTACAAGCCGCTTCTTAAAGCAGTAAAACCGAAGAACAATGGGAAGAGAAAATGAAGAGAAAATAAGGAGTAAGGATGTTATTTCTGAACTGTTCAAGTAGTTAAAGATTATAAAAAAAACCTTGACTTATCGTTAATGATAGGTGATATTATTAACAATATTTTTGGAGTAATATAATGGGATTATTCGGGTTTGGGAAACGCCGCTGCGTAATAGGCCTTGACATCGGTTCGAGTGCAGTCAAGGCGGTTGAATACACAGATTACGGTGATAGGTTGGTAATAACCGCTTATAACCAGAAGCCTCTTGAATCGAAAGAGGCAGCGGCAGAGATTGTCCGAGAGTGTATCATTGACGGCAATTTCCACACAAAAGATGTTATAACATCGGTTTCAGGCAGAGGAGTTGTAGTGCGCTTCGTCAATATGATGAAGATGACGCAAGAGGAGTTAGAGCGGGCGGTGCAGTTTGAAGCCGACAAATACATTCCGTTTGAGTTGAGTGATGTTGTGCTTGCCTCACAGAAATTGGAGGAAATAAAAGACCCAACGATGTCGGAGCGTGAGATGAAGGTGCTTCTCGTTGCGGTGAAGAAAGAGACGATAGAAGAGCATATAGATATCTTAAGAAAGGCGGGGCTCAATCCACTCGTAATTGATGTCGACTCGTTTGCGCTAAGCAATGCGTTCGAGATGAAAGAGAGGTTGGGACCGAAGATGGCGGCATCGGATAAGGTTGATGCGCTTGTTGACATAGGCTCTAACAAAACGAGTATAAGCATAATAAAAAACCTTTCTCTTCGTTTCTCGAGAGAGTTCTACATAGCAGGTAACGATTTTACGGAAGCGATTGCCAAGAGGCTTTTACAGGACTTGCAGGAGGCGGAAGCGATAAAGACCAATCCCGCAGGAAGAGAAGCTGAAGTAGAAGAAGCAGTTAAGCAATTGATAGAGGATTTCGCAAACGAGATACATCTTTCGTCCGACTACTATGAGAGCAAGTATGAAGAGGAAGTGGACGAGATTTATCTTTCGGGAGGCTCATCGAAACTATACGGGTTAGCGCAGTCACTTGAACAGATATTCGGAAAGCGTGTTTCTTTATGGGACCCGTTTGAAGGGTTAGAGATAGACACATCGAATGTAAACGCCGACGCTCTTGCAAGGAATGCTCCAAGACTCGTCATCGCCGCAGGGCTCGCCGCAAGGATTAGAGGAGGCTAACTATGATACGAATAAATCTGCTTCCCGCAGAATATAGAAAAATAGAGAAGACTCCTATTGGGATGTTCGTGGCGTTTCTTGTTACAGTCGTTATCGCCTGCCTTTCGGTAATCGTTTTCGCTTACATTTATATAGATGTAAAATCATCCCAAGATACGCTCAAAAGGGCTCAGAAAGAGAAAGATGAGTTGTTAAAGGAAGTGGCGCAGATTGAGGATTTGCGGAGTAAATTGCAGGAATATTCTCGCAGGCAGTATGTCATTATGGCGATTCGTTCGGGACGAATATACTGGTCGCGAAAGTTGGACCTACTCGCTGAACTGACCCCGAAAAACATATGGTTCACCTCACTTTCAATGGAGCAAAAACCACCTATGTCCGCTCAGGATGCAATGGCTCCTAACGCAGATGGCGGGTATCTCACATTCTCGGGTCATTTAAGAGGGACGAGGTATGACGACCTTGCAGACTACAGAACAACAATCCAGAGAAATAGAATCTTCTATTCCGACTTCGCTTATACAAAGCCCCCTTCATTCGAATATTTAGATTTGTCAGGAAAATACAAGGACATCGTTCCTGAAGATAAAGACGGTTTTAAGTTTGATATGACTATTTATCTTAGACCTCACATAAAAATTGCGGTCGAAGAAAGGAAACCATAGGAGATAGGATTATGGCAGAGAAGAATACTTCAACCATCATACTATTCGTAATTACGGGTGCTATTATCGTGCTTTTCGGAGTATTGGGTTTATTAAAATTCAAGAGCGGACAAAAGATTAAGGCAGATATCAAAACTACTCAGGACGAAATAAACAGATTGAAAATGCAAGCAACGGAGAAGGCATCTCTTGAGCAGCGGATAGAAGAGGCAATGCATGCGGTTGACCAATTGACCAAGATTCTACCTAATAAAGAGGAAGTTCGAGAAGCGGAGTTTATGCGGCTACTGAAGAGTTTTGAAGAGTCCTCGGGAGTAACAGTACTCAGTCTTTCACCTCAACAGCAACAGTTACCGGGAGAAGAAACGGGCAGTGGCTATAGTCAGCACAAATATGTAGTTAAACTCAAAGGTTCTTTTCCTCAGTTCGTAAAGTTTCTCCATAGTTTAGAAACACACATACGGTTTTTCAAAGTCGATTCTTTTGACCTTCAAGCACCAACAGAAGAGTCCGAATATGAAGAAGAGACATATACGCCTAAAAGGCTTTCTATAAAAGTGACTATTAGTACATATACATACGAGTAGTAAGAGAGGAAATAACAAATAGTAAGGAGAGAATGATGAGAAATAGGATGAGGCTTGCTTTCAGCCTTATCGTGGTATTTTTGGTGTGCGGAACCACTCTTGCGCAGGAAAAGTCCCCTCAAACAATAGGCGGCTCTATAGAGGAAGAGATGCGACGACTAAAGAACGCTATTGAGAACAAGAACTGGACACAAGGGTATGATGCGGCAAACACCATACTCACTTTAATCGAGAAGCGGAAAGAGCCTGTTAAAAACGATTTTCTGGCGGATGTGCGTTTTGGGCGTGCGCTTTGTCTTCTCAACCTTGGAGATACAAAAGAGGCTGCGAAAGACCTTGCCTTGACCACTTCACTGGATGAGAACTATCTTGACGCATATATTGGGCTTGCTTTGGTCTTCAACAGAGAAGGCAATCATATTCAAGCAAAGAAGGAACTCGAAAGGGCTGTTGGAAGAGGTTATCCTGTAAGAGAGATCCAGAAGTATCCTGAACTTGCTGCGTATCTTCTCGAAAGCGTCTCCTTCTTCATAGCATTGGTAGAAAAGGAGAAGGAGTACGAGGTAAAGGCGAAGGCTTCTAACCCGTTTGTGTGTCCGCTACGGAAGATAGCGGAAAAGAAAGAGGGCGGCACATTGATAACGCAACAGCCACCTCTGTCTGTACCGGAGCAGATACAGCACCTTGAAAAGATGAAAGTTTATCTCGAGGAACTAACGGCGGCGCTTGAAGCGAAAGACCAGCAACACGCCGCTCAACTTTATACAGAGACCAAAAAATTTTATGAAGAAACAATCAAGAAGATGGATGGTGAAAGAAAAATGCAGATGGAGAAACTCTGGACGGATGTAATGACAAAATTCCAGAAGGAGTTCTGCAGAATCAGAATAGAAACGCTTAAAGGGGACGGAGAAAAGTTACTCAAAGAATTCCGCGCAGCCTACTTAAGCAGAAAGGTCAACGAAGCACTCGCCATCTACAAGAAGATAGAAGAGTTGTATGTCCAAGTCACTCCTCTGGAAGATGAGATTAAGAAGATAAAAGAAATAGACACAACCGAGATGATACAAACGCTCCGAACAACCAAGGAGAACTTGCGGACGGAAGCGGACAAGATATACCAAAGAGTTCTTATTGTCAAAGATTTTAACGAGAATATTATGCCTCATATCAAGTTCAAAGGTGTGATTGAAAGCAAAGATGGTCCGCCGCTCATACTGTTAGAAGTTCCTACACCAGAAGGCCCTGTGAGTGACGCATTGAAAGAAGGAGCAAAAGTCGAGGCTTTTCAAGAACTTTTTATAGGAACCTATGATCCCATACTGCTGGAACTCACTCTTAATTACAAAAACGAACCGATAAAGATAAGATTTAAGCCAGAAGGAGAATAATTCGGAGATTTGAGATAAATTATCTATTAAGGAGATACGAATGGGAAGAAGATTTTGGTTATTGGGATTTATGTTACTTACTGGGTTTGCAGTAGCCTCCGCGCAGGAGGATATGGGGCTTCCTTCTGAAGATAAGAAGATAGACCTTATATGGGCAGTACCTACACCACTTAAAGATATTCTCATCGAAAAGGGACAGGAGTTGGCGTTACAGTTCACATTTGACGCAGAACTTGAGACCAGAATGGTAGAACCTTTAGCGCTGAAGAACGTGCGGTGGCGTGCCGCTTTCGAGTATCTCGCTGACAAAATCGGCGCAAAACTATTAGTGAAAGACAAAGGGTGGCTCCATTTCCAGTATATTCCGAGAGTCACATTGAAATTGAGAGATGTTGATATAAAAGACATCGTGCGTGTCATCGCGATGCAGACAGGAAAAAACATAATAATCGCGCCTGATGTTCAAGGCAAAGTAACGATTACTCTTAATAATATCCCTTGGGAGATCGCTCTCGAAGCAATTGTTAAAACTCTTGGTTTCGTAGTTGTTAAAGAAGAATACGATATTCTCCGTATAGTTAAGCCGGAAACACTGAAAGCACAACTTGAGACCAAGGTATTTCAGTTGAAATATTTGAGACCGCCTGACCCCTATAAAGCAAAATTTCCAACAGGAACCACAGGCGGCGGAGGCGGTGGTACAGGAGGTGCAGCAGCCACTACCACAGGAATCGAATGCGTTGCGGAGCAACCTGTTACCGAGGAGGCTTTCACAATCCTTAAAGTGCTTCGCAATGTTCTAACACAAGGCGTAGGACAGTTGCAGTATGACCCAAAGAAAAACACCATAATAGTCACTGACACAAAGCCCAAACTAACTGAAATAGAGCAGATAATAAAGCAATTGGATGTCGCTCCACTGCAAGTCCGTATTGAGGTTAAGTTCATAAGAACAACAACACGAGATTTTCTCGAACATGGTTTTCGCTGGGCAGCGAGTAGTTCAGGAGACTCTGGGCCTGTTCTATCTGCATATTTCAGACAGGCTAATGACGAAGGCATATACAAGTTTGACCTTGGACGATGGGAGTCTATTAGAGACAACTTCAAGGTCATAGGAGTATTGGATTTCACTGAGTCACGGATAATGTTGCGAATGTTCGAAAGCGATGAGAACTCTCAGGTCGTTCAGATGCCGACATTGATAGCGTTAGACAACGCAGAAGCGGTCATATTCGTCGGAGAACGCGTCCCCTACGCAAAATCACAGGCAACTCAGGACCAGTTAGGCAATATTGTCACAACCTATACCGAAGCGGATAAATCGCCAATATCCGTCGGTTTTACGCTGTATGTTACGCCACACATAATCGAAGAGACAGGCGAAATCCAGTTAACCGTCATTCCTAAGACGAGCACGCTAACAGGTCAGTCCTCACCTGTTAAGGGATTCGAACGGTTCGGCACACCGCCTTACGCAATTGACCTCCCTCGTACTCTCGACCAGACAATGATAACACAGATGGTTCTAAAAAACAGTGCAACCGCGGTGCTCGGTGGACTGCTTACAAGAACAGTCACTGAGACCGAACAGAAAGTCCCTCTGTTTGGCAACCTGCCCCTTGTTGGATTCTTGTTCAGATGGAAAGAAAAAGATGCTCGCGTGGAGAATCTGATAATATTCATCACTCCATACCTGATTCGCACGAGTGAAGACCATCTGACTATGTCAGAAGAGAGATTGCGAATCTTAAAACGAGTTGACTACTTCTACTCTCGCTACAGGGCAGGAATAACCTACGAACTCGACGAGTTGCTCTCCGCTGAGCGAACAAAACTCGAAACGGAAAAACGGGAGCGAGAAGAAAAGCGCCGCAAGCAAGAAGAAGAGAGAAAGAAAGAACAGGAAAAACAGAAGAAGGAAGGAGAGAAGACTACTCCTGAACCACCGTTACCGTCTCCTTCTCCTTAATTTAATGTTAAAGCGAGAGTTTGATTCTCAATGTCCACAGTTCTGATAAATGCCAGAGAAGGCATTGAAATCCGTGCAGTTTCCTTGTCAAATGGAGAGATAGTCTCATACTATTATTCAAGTCATTTAAGGACAGGATATGAAATAGGAAACATTTATCTTGGCCGAGTAGTAAGCATTGAACGCGGTCTTGATGCCGCGTTCGTTGATATCGGGCTCGATAAGCACGCTTTCCTACCGCTCTCAAATGTGCCTCCTGCCGAAACCGGAGAACAAGCAACCGAAGTGGCAGAACAGAAAAGACGACACAAACCTAAGTTCCGCAAAATCCATATAAACCAAAAGATTCTCGTTCAGATAGTCCGCGAAGCCATCGAATCCAAAGGAGCGCAACTCACAGGGTTCGTAGTTATTCCTGGCCGCTACCTTGTCCTGTCTCCTTATGAGCGAGGAATTCGAGTCTCTCGAAAGATAGTCAACGAAGCCGAGCGAGAGCGCCTAAGGAGGATAGTAAGCGATATGGCACCTCCCAACTTCGCCTTCATCGTAAGAACAGCGGCAGAGGGTACACGCAAACTCGAACTCGCAAAAGATATGCAATATCTCCTGCGTCTTTACAAGCGGATTGACGAAACGGTAAAAAAGAGCGCTCCTCCATCGCTTGTCTATTCCGACGCAGACTTCACTAACAAAGTAGTCCGTGAAGTTCTCCCTACCGATGTAAAACAGATAATCGTTGACGACGCTGAACAGTTCAACAGGTTAAAAGAGTTACTTGCAGTCTCTTCTCCTTGCCTGATTAACAGTTTGCAACTATACGACTCTCCGAAACCCTTATTCGACTATTATGGAATCGAAGAAAAATTAAGCCTACTCGATGAGCAGGAAGTAACACTTCCGTCAGGAGGCAGAATAGTCATCGAGCAAACTGAGGCTCTCGTAAGCATTGATGTCAACTCGGGCAGTACCAAAGGCTCAAATACGGAAGAGACCGCCTTCCAAACGAACCTTGAAGCGGTAGAAGAGATAGCGCGTCAGTTGCGCTTGCGTGACCTTGGCGGAATCATCGTCATTGACCTAATAGATATGGCAAACAAAGAGAACCAGGCAATAGTTGATAGGAGGCTTCGCGCCGCAATGCGCCACGACAGCGCCAAACACACTATCCTTCCAACCAACAAACTCGGATTGCTTATTCTTTCACGCCAGAGACTACGCCCAAGCCTCCTTGAAACCACAACCACCGTTTGTGACAAATGCAACGGAAAAAAGAGAATCCTCAATTCGAGGAGACTTGCTGCAAAAGCCCTCAGAAAACTTCAATCGTACCTTGTATCCAACCCGTCTGAAAAAATCAAGTTGGTCGTTCCACTCAATGTTGCAGAAACCCTATTCAACGAAATGCGTGATACCCTTATCACAGTAGAGCAACGGTTCAAAACGAAGATATTGATAACCTCTGAACAATTGTTAGCAGGGGACTACCAGATTTTATCCGTTTCAACTCCTTAGAGGCTCAATAAGCACAACTGTTAGTTGTGAAGGCAGGTTTGCCTTAACTACTTCTAATTCCTTCTTACGCTCCACATTCTTAAACTTCGTGATAAATGGTCTCTCGTCAGCGATTGAAAGCGAAAGTCCAGAAATCTTATAATGCATCGGAACAACGATTTTCGGAGAAAGAGTCTCAACAATGTTCGCCGCGCCCTGCGAATCTACCGTATATACGCCGCCAACAGGCACCATTAACACATCCACACCGCCTATTTTCGTAGCGAGATTCTTGTCAATTGTATGCCCTATATCCCCAAGATGCACAACCTTCAAACCCTCTGCCTCGATGACAAAAATCGTATTATTTCCCCTCTTTGTACCCTTTACCTCGTCATGATACGAAGCCACACCCGTAAACTTGACCCCTTTTAAGGTAGTCTCCTTCACACCCCTAACCACTTCAAATTTCCCGCCAACATTATTGACCGCGTTATGGTCGAAATGGTCGTGGCTTACCGTTACGATATCCGCCTCAACCTTAGGAAACTTAAGTCCAATCTCACTATAAGGGTCAGTAACAATCCGAACGCCCGAAGTCTCGATGAGGAATGACGCATGACCTAACCATTTGATTTTCATTTAGCTTCCTCCACTATAACCTCACTCCAAGCGAAAAATAAAGCCGAAGTCATTGCGAATGCTTATTCCGGAAATTGCTCAAAACCGCTCTTCTACTTTTTCCCTTCATCCTTCTTTTCTTCGCTACTTTTTTCTTCCTTCTTCTCTTCCTTTACTTCTCCTTTTGTCTCTTCCTTTTTCTCTTCAGCCTTTTCTTCCTTCTTCTCCGTAATGGGCTTTTCTTCAACAAGTTCTTCTTCTTCTATATAAATCTCATCCGTATCGTCGCCGTCAATCTCCTGTCTTAAGAGAAGATAAGACTTCGTTCTCGAGGCAAGCCACAAAGCTCCTGCTGTTGCGAGGATGAATACCCGCATCACCCAGAGGATTCCCCATACTGCGGCACCGAGCCATCCGAGCGTGACCTGTTGCCCCCCAAACGCAACATCATACTTCTTGATACCCCTTACAAAGTCGTGAATAGGCTCGTATGCCGAGCCAAGTCCGATAGAAAGAATCTTCTCACTCAGACCAAGAGCAAAACTGCCGAACCACAGGAAGAACATTACGAATAAACCAGCAAGCCCTGTGTAAAGCAAGGTATGCCAAGGACGCTCCATAACATACGCATAAGCGCGACTGATAGCATCAAATGGGTCGGTCCTTTCAACCGCAATCGCAGACGAGATTAGGTCAAATGCGAACACAAGAACGGTAACGATGAATCCTATAATAAACGATGCGATAATAACAAGAAAGAATCCTGGAATAAGTAAGACCTGCCCTGGATAACTGATATACGGTATCTTTCCGAAAACGAAAACGCCGAGAACAGCGGCCCAGAAGATAACAGCAACAAAAACAGCAAGCAATATCGCAGAGAAAATATGGGTTCCCCAGGTCTTGAAAGCATACGACATCGCCTCCCGTATCGTGATAGATTCATCGCGCCCGATTCTATATGCGTAGATTCTGTTCACCGCTCCTGCAAACAGTCCCCAAACCACAACGAACCAAAAGCCGTAGATAAGATAGACCCACCAAGGTAATTTGAATCCCTTTTCAAACTCTTCTACGCTTGTTATACCATCTTTCCGTAGTTTCTCAAACAGATCATTGTGAACGATAGATTCACTTCTTACAAAAGTTATAGGAATGAATATACCATCTAAAAAATATTCGGTAACAGGAAATGTGTTGACTACTTTGTTACGAACTGCCCACACGAACCGCTCATAAGTACACTTCTGCGGACTCCACTTCGTCAACGCCCAATCGATTCCTTTCGCACCTGCTACGAAGAAAACGATTCCTACAAAAGCGAGAAGAATCGCGTTGAGCGAGGGAGGTGTTCCCAATCCTCTAAACAATCCTCTCTCCTCTACGGTCGGGACTGAACTCTTCTCCATATAAATCTCCTTCAATCTGGTGAATTAAAATCTCAATCAAGTTCATTCGAATCGCTCGGTTTTTTCACCGCTTTTGTCTTCTCGGCTTTTTGTATCACTTCTTTCGGTATCCGTTTTTTCTCGGTTCTTGTAATCAGTTTGATAAAACCCAGTTCCTTTGAAAATCACCCCTGCCCCGGCACCTATCAGTCTCACAACTTTTCCACTTCCGCAGAAAATACATTCTTTCAAAGGCTCCTCGCTTATCGTCTGAAATTTCTCAAACCGTTTCCTACAACTTTTACACTCATAACCGTATGTTGGCATCTTCTCCACTCCATACAAAAACAATAACAGCACGAATTATACAACCATCATCTTCTTAATTCAACTCAAACAGCCTACTTTTTAGATTTAGGTTTCACAACCATTACTTTCGCAGGGCGAAGTAACTCTTTTTTGTTACCCTTCACAAAAACATAACCTTTCTCACAGACCTCGACGACTTTTTCTTTGTCCGCATCCTCTGATTCGCACACACTAATAGCCTCCTGCTCACGCGGGTCAAACGGCTGTCCAAGACACTCAATCTCCTTTACGCCCATAGATTCAAGAGCGTTTTTAAGCCGCCTATGGGAAAGAACCAATCCTTCTTTCAGAGATTCCAAATTCTCGCAACTCCGCGCCGATTCAACTGCTCTCTCGAAATCATCCATTCCAGAAAGAAATAACATAAGAATCTTCTTCTGAGCGTTAAAAACGGCGGTTTCAATCTCCTCCTCTACTTTCGACTTGTAGTTCACGAACTCCGCCATTATCCGCCTTAAACGGTCAAGCAACTCTTCACATTCTTTCGTCTTCGCTTCTAACTCTTGGCGTAATCTGTTTATCTCTTCCTGCGTCGTATCCTTCTCTTTTTTTTCTTCTTCTACTTTCCCTTCTTTTGCTGTCCCCGTTTCCGCTTCGTTACATCCGCAGTTTCCAGAAGACTCTTGGTCTTTATTCCTTCCCATCATAACTTTTCCCCTTTAATGTATCGTTCCACTTTCTCCCAAAACTGCCTCACAGCATCAGGAAGGTTATTCTCTTCAAGTTTCATCATTTGTTCAAGCAACATGCGGTATTTCTTATCGAATTTGGTGGGGACTTCCACGCTTACAACGATTAACAAATCCCCGTGTCTTCTGCCACCTAATCCTGGAAGCCCCTCCCCTTTAACCTTGAAAAAGTCTCCACTTTTCGTTCCTTGCGGAATCTTGATAGTCGTCTTACCTCTTAATGTCGGCACAACGATTTCACAGCCGAGCGCTGCTTGAGCATAAGTTATTGGCAGATGAAGTATAATGTCGTTCGAGCGGCGTTCAAAAATCGGATGCGGCTTAACATGCACCACACAGTAAAGGTCACCTGGCTTCCCCCCTTGTTCTCCTGCATCTCCTTCGCCTTGCACACGCAACATCTGCCCGTCTTCGATTCCCGCAGGGATTCTAACTAAAACCGTCCGTTTCCCATTAACCACTCCTCTGCCATGACAGGACGAACACGGGTTCATTATAGTCTTCCCCCTTCCTCCGCATCGCGGGCAGGTTTGCCTTAACAAAAAGAACGCCTGCTGTCTCTGAACATAGCCACTACCTCCGCACTGCGGGCAGGTTACAGGGTCATTCGGTGAAGTCGAGCCTCGCCCACCGCATTTCTCACAATTCACCTTCTTCCGTATCTCAACCGTTCGTTCTGCACCTGAATAAACATCCTCAAGCGTCACATCCAATTCACATTTAAGCGAGGCCCCTCGTGTCTCAGTAACTATGCGCTCGTGCCGTTCTCCGAAAAATGCTTCAAACGGGTCTACCCCAAAGAATATGTCACGAAAGGCGGAGAATATATCTTCAACAGAGGAATAATGCGGGACTCCTACACTTTTCAGCCCCTCCTGTCCATATGCATCGTATATTTGCCGCTTTTCAGGGTCGCTTAAAACCTCATACGCTTCCGCTAACTGCTTGAACTTCTCCTCCGCTTCAGGACTGCCTGGATTTCTGTCAGGATGATATTTCAACGCAAGACGCCGATATGCTTGTCGAATTTCATCCTCCGTCGCCGTTCTCGGCACACCTAACACTTCGTAGTAATCCTGCGGCACCACTAATCCTCACTCCCTATCCGCCAAGACGCAAGCCGAAATAAAGCCGAAATAAAAGATTCCCATCTGCAAAACGGCAATAAAACTCTTTCCCTTTACCCTCAATGCTCGAAGAAACTACCACCTGCAGGAAAACTCGATTACTTTTCGTTTTTCCCTGACGAACCAAAACCATCTCTCAAACAATTAAGCACCCCTGTTGTCACAATCCGGGATTGTGTCTAATTTCCTAAACGGGCAAAGTTCGCAACTACTTCACAGATTGTTCTACTTCCTTCTCTTTCTCCTTAAACTCAGTCATTGCGGTTTCAATCGTGAGCATAAGTGCGGCAACGGAGGCGGCATTCTGCAAAGCACTCCGAACAACTTTCGCAGGGTCAATGATTCCTGCCTTAAACATATCCACATACTCACCTGTCTTGGCATCAAATCCTTCTGTCTCGCCCAAAGCACGAACTTCCTCTACAACGATTGCGCCATCTTTACCCGTATTCCTCGCTATATGCTCAAGAGGCATCGAAAGCACATTCATAAAAATTTGAGCACCGACTTTTTCGTCACCTTCCAACTTTTTGACCAACTCGCGAACCTTTTCCTGCGTTCTCAAAAGCGCAACTCCACCACCCGCAACGATTCCCTCCTCGACCGCTGCCCTCGTAGCGTGCAGAGCATCCTCCAACAACGCCTTACGGTTCTTCATCTCTACCTCCGTCGTAGCACCCACTTTCACTACCGCGACACCTCCTATCAACTTCGCCAACCGTTCCGTCAATTTCTCCTTGTCGTAATTCGATGTGCTCTTCTCTATCTCCTTCTTTATCTGCTCTATTCGCTGTTTTATATCCTCTTCTTTCCCGTAACCTTCTATTATCGTGCAACTATCTTTGTCAACCTTGACCTTCTTTGCGCGTCCTAAATCTTGAAGCCGCAGATTTTCCAACTTGATTCCCAAATCCTCTGAGACCATCTTACCACCTGTCAAAACCGCAATATCTTCAAGCATCCGCTTCCTTCTGTCACCAAAACCGGGTGCCTTAACGGCGCAACACTGCAAGACACCACGCAGACGGTTCAGAACAAGCGCAGCCAAAGCCTCGCCCTCAACATCCTCCGCGATGACCAATAGAGGCTTCCCTGCCTGAACCACCTGCTCAAGCAACTTAATTATCTCCCGCAAACTCGACAATTTCTTCTCGTAAATCAGGATATAAGCATCCTCTAATTCACACAACATCTGTTCAGGCTTGTTAACGAAGTATGGAGATATGTATCCCTTGTCGAACTGCAACCCCTCAACAATCTCGAGAACAGTCTCCGTCGTCTTCCCATCCTCAATGGTGATAACACCATCGTTGCCTACCTTCTCCATTGCTTCTGCAAACAGTTCACCAACTTTTCTGTCATTATTCGCCGCAATCGCGCCAACCTGTGCAATCTGTTCCCTATCCGTCACCTTCCGAGCGATAGACTTCACATTCTCAACAGCAACCTCAAGTGCCTTTTCAATACCTCTTCTTATCGCCATCGGGTTGTGTCCTGCTGCCACCATCTTTAACCCTTCTTCGAGAATCCCAACTGCCAAGATGGTCGCTGTCGTCGTCCCATCTCCTGCAACATCGCTCGTCTTCGACGCCACCTCGTTAACCATCTTTGCCCCCATACTCTCGAATGGGTCTTCCAACTCTATCTCCTTAGCAACCGTAACCCCATCCTTTGTTACATTCGGTCCACCGTATGACTTCTCAAGAATCACATTCCTCCCCGTCGGTCCAAGAGTCACTTTAACGGCATCGCAAAGCTTCTTCGCCCCTTCAAGCAGTTTCCGCCTTGCTTCTTCCCCGTAAAGCAGTTGCTTCGGGTTCATCCTCTATCCCTCCAATAAAACTTTTTCTTATTGCTTCTCAATCACTGCAAGTATTTCGGTCTCGTGCATTATTTGATACTCCTCGTCACCAATCCGCACTTCACTTCCCGCATACTTTCCGAATAAAACACTGTCACCGACTTTGACACTCATCTTCGCTCTCTCACCATTCTTCAAGAGTTTACCAGGTCCAACCGCCACAACCTTACCCTTCTGGGGTTTCTCCTTCGCCGTATCAGGTAACACGATACCGCCCTCCGTCCTCTCTTCTTCCTCCATCGGCTTAATCACCACATAATCATCAAGAGGTCTCAAATTAACTCCCATCTTACTCATCCTCCAAAAAACTCAGACTATTATTTTAATTTTATTATCTTAATAATTTATCGTCTTAATAATCCATACCGCCCATTCCACCAGCTCCGCCCGGCATTCCTGCCATCTTCTCATCTTCCTTCTTCGGCACCTCTGTCACAAGACAGCCTGTCGTAAGAAGCATCGTAGCAACAGAAGCAGCATTCTCAAGCGCAGAACGAACAACTTTCGTAGGGTCAATTATCCCAGCCTCAAACATATTGCAATATTTAAGGTTTTCCGCATCAAATCCATAATCCATATCCTCACTCGATTCTATACGCCTTGCAACCAGAGCACCGTTTTCGCCTGCGTTCTCCGCAATCTGTTTAAGCGGTGCATAAAGCGCATCTCTCAATATGTCAACTCCATATATTTCATCCCCTGTCGCCCAATCAAAAGATGGCTTTTCCCTACCTTCCGTGGATTTACCTGCACCAAGCACCTTCGCCGCACGCAACAATGCGACTCCACCGCCAGGCAAGATTCCTTCCTCGACCGCTGCTCTTGTGGCGTGAAGCGCATCATCAATTAAAGCCTTCTTGTGCTTCATTTCAGGCTCAGTCGCCGCACCAACATAGATTTGAGCGACCCCACCTGCTAACTTCGCCAAGCGCTCCTGCAACTTCTCCCTATCATAATCGCTGTCACTTTTTTCTATCTCTCTCCTTATCTGCTCTACTCGTGCTTTCAAATCCTTCTCAGAGCCCGCCCCTTCAACAATCGTCGTATGTTCACTGTCAACCACTACCTTCTTGGCACGACCTAAATCCGTAATCGAAATATTCTCAAGTTCAATCCCCAAATCCTTCAAGATTGCCCGTCCGCCTGTCAAAAGTGCTATATCCTCCAACATCGCCTTCCGCCTATCCCCGTATCCCGGCGCCTTCACCGCACAACATTTCAAAACTCCACGCAACTTGTTTACAACCAGCGTCGCTAACGCCTCTCCCTCAACATCCTCCGCAATCACAAGAAGCGACTTGTTCGCGCGAGAAAGTTTCTCCAACAGCGGAATCAACTTCCTCGCATTCGAAATCTTCTCCTCGTATATCAAAATCATAGGTTCTTCTAATACCGCTTCCATCTTATCCGCGTCGGTTATGAAATGCGGAGATAAATACCCTCTATCAAACTGCATTCCTTCGACTTTCTTTACCTCTGTCTCAAGCGACTTACCATCTTCAACCGTAATAACACCATCTCTGCCCACCTTGTCCATTGCATCCGCAATCAACTCTCCAATCTTTTTATCACCATTAGCGGCAATCGTTCCAACCTGCGCCACTTCCTTGCTGTCACTCACCTTTTTGCTCATCCTCCTTAACTCTTTCACAACCAACTCGACACCCTTGTTGATTCCACGCGCGATTGCCATCGCATCCGCTCCGGCGGAGATTCTCTTCATACCTTCAAGAAAAAGCGCTTCTGCCAAAACCGTTGCAGTCGTCGTTCCATCTCCTGCAACATCGCTCGTCTTAGAGGCGGCCTCTTTTATCAACTGGGCACCAAGGTTCTCGTAAGGGTCTTTTAATTCAAACTCTTTAGCCACAGTCACACCGTCTTTGGTAACAAGAGGTGCACCCCAACCCCTGTCAATAACAACATTGCGCCCACGCGGACCCAAAGTCACTTTTACCGCTCTCGCTATCTTCTCAGCCCCTCTTCTGAGCCGCTCCCTCGCATCCGCCTCAAATGCTAACTGCTTTTTCGCCATCTCTTAAACCTCCCAAAAACGAACAACGGAAGGACATATTATAGTGCAAACAGAATGCCATCCAAACAATTACCCGTAATCTTGCCAAAATACAACAGAATCTGCGCATAGGAAGGGAAAACAAAAAGTCCATAAAAACTGCCATTGTGGCAGTCATCTGCCATTTCTGTATCAAAACGGCGCTTCAAGTAGGAAAAAGGCTGCTCGTAACCCTATAAGAAGAGCGGTGTATCATTGTTCGGAGTGTTATTAGGTCGCATTTAATCCGAGCAAGTAAAGGAAACAGGTTTTTGTTTACAGCCGTCTGGACCTGTGATAAAATTAGGTCGTCTTTCTTAGGAGGTAAGGAATGGGAGACTTCTGGTGCAAGAGTAGACTTGAAGAGGTTGACCCTTTCATTCAGCAAATCATTGAGACAGAGAAAGCGAGGCAAGAGCGGAAACTCATAATGATAGCGTCGGAGAGTATCTGTCCGAAAGTCGTTCTCGAAGCGCTCGCAACGGCGTTCAACAATCTTTACGCGGAAGGGTATCCGCCTCCGCGGTTCACCATTTACGAGAAGGGGCGTATTGAAGAAGATATAGACTATGTAATGGTAAACTACAGGAGGTATGCGAGTCGCCGATATTACAAGGGAATCGAATATGCAGACATAATCGAGGCGACGGCGCAGAAACGGCTATGTGAGTTATTCGCGACGAAAGAATACCCTCCAGAGGCAATTTATGCAAATGTGCAGCCGTTATCGGGAGCTGCTGCAAACAACGCCGTTTACAACGCATTCCTTTCCCCTGGTGACACTGTAATGGGGATGAACCTGACATATGGTGGTCATCTGACGCACGGCTCACCTGCTAACCGTTCAGGTAGATTCTTTAAGGTTGTTTCATATACCGCGGATAAGGTAACAGGGAAACTCGACTATGAGAAGATAAAGGAGTTGGCACTTTCTGCAAAGCCGAAACTCATCATAGCGGGTTACAGCGCGTATCCGTGGGCACCTGACTGGAAGGCGTTCAGAGAGATAGCAGATTCCTGTGGAGCATTTCTTCTTGCGGACATTGCGCATACTGCGGGACTGGTTGTAGGTGGTGTTCATCCAAATCCGATTGGTTACGCAGATGCCATCACTTTCACGACACACAAGAGTCTATGTGGACCGCGAGGCGCTTGCATATTGACGACGAATCCTGAATATGCGGAAGCAATAAATAATGCGGTATTCCCGGGAGAGCAAGGGGGACCACATATACATCAAGTTGCGGCGAAGGCAGTCTGTTTCAAACTGGCGAAGACCGACGAGTTTAAAAAGTTAATGAAACAAGTTGTAGTCAACGCAAAGGCGTTAGCAGAAGCGTTGAAGGAGTGCGGGATCCCACTCGCATACGGCGGAACCGACACACATCTTGTAATGGTTGATTTGGGAAAGATAAAGACAAAGAACGGAGAAAAACTGACAGGTGAAATAGTCTCGCGCATCTTCGATATGGCACACATTACCTTAAACAAGAACACGGTAGGAGGTGATGTGGATGCGGCGCATCCAAGCGCTGTGCGGTTTGGAACGGTTTGGGCATCGCAGCGCGGAATGGGAACAGAACAGATGAGGAAGATTGCAGAGCTTTCAGCGAGGCTACTTACGAACATTGACCCATTCTTCTATGTTGACACGAAAGGGAAAGTCGGGCGAGGAAAGATTGCGCCGAACATACTTGAAGAGGTGCGTTGCGAAGTCGAATCTTTGCTTGAGAAATTTCCTGCTGACAAAGAAGTACAATCTGTGGTCTATCCGCACCTGTTCGGTGTCAAAGGAACGAAGACAGAAGCGGCGCTTGCAGAAACCCCGTTGCGAAGAAAAGCGAAGATAGAGAACGGTGTTCTTCTTCACTACGGCAACGAAAAAGCGGAAGCCGAAATGGCGATGAAAGAGCAAGATGGGATTATCGTTGATAGTTTCGGACATTTCTGCGTGTTGGTCAGAGGCAGACGCGCAGATGGACTTCTTGACTGCGCTTTGAGTTGTGATGTTCGGAGTCTGAACCGATATGAGTGCGCCACAGGTTATCTTATGAACAAAGATGGTGGAGTACTCGATGAAGTATTAGTCATACGGTTGGATGAGACGGAGAGCGGCGATGAGCAGTTCATAGTCGTCGGAGGACACAAAGAAGTTGACTACTTGACACATTATTTAAGAATGCTTTCCGATGGTTATTGTTACGCCGACAGCGACATTTATAAGAAGCCCGAAGGACCCGCGGTAGTGTCAAATCTCGGAGAGTTGCGTCCACCGCTTGCGCTTTTGAAACTGATTGGCAGGGATGTATTAGGCGGATTAAGCGCTCTGTCGCAGGATTTGAAACGACTGAAAATGAATCAAGCGAGATGGGTTGTTGTTGAAGGAGAGAGAGTTCTTGTTGCATATGCGCCCTATGCGGCGGAGCACAAAATCTCGCTTATAATTACGCCTTATCCTGCCGCTGAACAGATACAGGAGAAACTGTTGAACAAAGGGCTAAAGGCGGTCGGTGCTCTCGCAGTTGATACTCTGCGGCATAATCTTAAACTTCCCATATTTGACCCACTCAAGCCCACTCCTGCAGTACAACTTTATAAAGACGGCTATCGTCAAATGTTCAACCTGAAAAAAATCTTCTTCATCGGACAGGATAGCCTCATTGAATTCTTACCGAAGGAACCGAGATTAAAAGAGTTCTCTTATGAAGAGCCTAAGAATGCGCCCCTTAAGCGGACTGCACTCTTTGAAGAGCATAAGAAACTCTCAAAACACATCATCCCGTTCGCAGGTTGGGAGATGCCTGTCTGGTATTCGAGAGTCACAGAAGAACACCAAGCAGTCCGAACAACTGCCGGTCTGTTCGATGTGTCCCATATGGGACTTTTGGAGTTTGAAGGAAAAGATGCGACACGCTTCTTAGACATCGCTTTATCAAACTATGTTCCTTTCTTCTACGAAGGACAGGCTTTCTACGCATACTTATGCGACCCTAACGGTGATATTATTGACGACACATTCACATACAAATTGGGGAAAGACCGTTACTGGGTCGTAGTGAACGCATCGAACACGGATAAAGACATCGAATGGTTTAAGGGGGTTCTCGAAGGAAAATACATAATTGACAGGAAGCGGCAGAGCCTTATTTTCAGCGGCAATTTGACAATGAAAAATCTCAAAGATGAGAAAGCCGGCTCATCAAGGAGAACAAATGTCGCAATTCAGGGACCGACTTCTCTTTTAACTCTCGTTGCGCTTGCTGATAGTCCTACCGAAGCGGCAAAACTCAAAGGCTTACGCCGCTCAGAATTCGTCTGGGTAAAACTCGCAAAATCCGAGATTATGGTCGCACGGACAGGATATACAGGCGAAAGAATCGCCTTTGAAATTTACATTCCTTACGAGGATGCACCGAGAGTATGGAACGAGATTCTATCGGTAGGCGCAAAATACGGAGTAAAGCCCTGCGGTCTCGGAGCAAGAGATTCAACTCGCACGGAAGCAGGCTTACCCTTATACGGACACGAACTTGCAGGTCCCTTAAACATTACTCCTGCAGAGGCAGGCTACGCCGCATTCGTCAAGTATCATAAACCGTTCTTCGTCGGCAGAGAACCACTCCTTGAAAAAGACAAAAAACGGACACGAGAGATTGTGCGTTTCCGAGTAGTAACGAAAGGAGCGCGGACGGTTAAAAACGGAGATACAGTCGTCTCGGCGCGGCGTTCCATCAAAATCGGCACCGTAACAAGCGCCGTGCTCTTACCCGACGGCTACCAAGTCGGAATGGCTCTCCTTGACCGCACCTACACAGCACTCGGAACAGAATTAGCGATATTCCCATCACCACATAAAGAGGTGGAACTGAAACCTCTCGGAGCGCTTGTCATAGGCGATATGACCTCCGTTCCTGAAAGGGCTATCGTCATAGAAAGATTCCCTCCCAAAACAATATGAAGACACACTGACATGTTTTTTAAACGGAAAGACAAAAAACGCCCTGCCCCTTTACGCCATATACAAGTGCCTATCGCATCTTAACAGAACAACAAGATAGCGTTGATTTTTCTTGTTGACACCGTTTTTATAAGTCACTACAAAGCGTAAATGCGGAGTAAATCTATGACGAAAAACGAAGGAAGAATTAAAATCTTTTGGCAGATATAGGATTCTACGAAAACTCGCGGAAGGCGGTTTCGGCGCAGTCTATATCGTATACGACCCGCAACTCGATAGAACAGTCGCTTTGAAACTGCTCAAACTCCGAACAGAAGCAGAACCGTTTGGAGTTGAGGCAGAAGGCGGAGGAGGTTTGGCAAGTAGGCGCTAACAGACTTTACGAACCCGTCATCCGCTCAACAGCGTCTGGTTAAGTATGTCTTTTCCGTTTTGCCGTCTGAAAACTCCGCACTCCACTCTTGGGTTTCTCCTTGAAAGTGGCTATGGAAAATGGCACAATACATTGAACACAATAGAGAAGATTTAGGAATGCGAAGAGGAGCGCAAGTATGGTTTTTGCGATAGTTCTTGGGTTGATTTTACAAGTGTTGCAAACAGTCCCTTATAAAGACGAGAACGAGTATCTCCAAATCAAGCCCGAATCGGTTACGGTCCGAGGTGGCGAAGAATCCTTTATTCAAATAAACATAATCCCGAAGAGTGATGAAATAGTCTTTCACCCTGAAGACACGCCACCGGCGGTAAGCGTAAAATCAGCGCCGAAGGAGTTAAATATCGCGACATCATCGGTTCAATTCAAAAAAGGGAATTATGGACATCTTATAATAACTATTCCGGTCTCCGCCGAAGGATTAGACGAAGCCAAAGAGGAGAAGATAGAACTTGAAATTGAGGTGTTTTATTGTCACGATAAAGAAGGCTGGTGTAGGAAAGACCCGTTCACTTGCACGATAACGGCAAAACTGTTAGTTGGGGGTTCATCCAAGACGGCGTTGGGTTTCAAGATTCTCGCAGTGGTCTTATGCGCCGCAATCCTGTCCTGCGCTCTCTTGCGCCTGAAACTCTTTATCATCATCCTCCTCATACTCACCGAAGGAGTCGTCTTATTATCCGTCGGATTCTTAATAGGACAGCATACCGAAGCATACAACATCGCAAGCCAGTTGTGACTCTCCTGCATCGGAATAGAACTCACTCAGGTCTTGGGTGAGGAAGAAGAGATAACTTTAAGCGAAACGACGATTGAGCGCTTAAAGAGGCTCCAAAAACAAAATGAAATTTATGTCTTCAGTGCGAAATGGTGCACGAACTGCCCGTATGCCAAAGCTGTCGCCAAGGCGTTCGTCCAAACCGTCCCTGACAAACTCACTCTTAAAATCGTTGATGTTGAAGAAGAACCGCTTGGTATATGGGAAGAAAAAATCAAGCAGGGCAAACTCGTCGTCATACCTGCGACAGGAATCCTCATAAAAGGTGAACCATCGGTTATCATAGGCACAGAAAACCTCGAACAGCGTCTCATCCAACTTCTTGAGGAGAGCGAAGAGAAGTGAGAATAAAACCTGTTCGGAAGATAATCCAACTCCTATTTCTGCCGATTGCCTATGCGGGATTTGTCGTCCCATCGATGACCCACATAATATATCCGAGTATTCATTGTTATTCTTGCCCATTGAGCATCTACATCTGTCCTGTCGGAATCGTTCAAAACTTCGTCAAGATGCCATCTTTTCCTTTTTACTTCCTTGGCTGGCTCGTTGTCTACGGAGTAGCGTTCGGGCGTACGATATGCGGATGGCTCTGCCCGTTCGGTCTCTTTAACGATATTCTATCGCCGCTTAACAGAATCAAACACCCCCCGAGAATACTTCCAAAGATTTTCATCGCCGTCTTCATCGCCACAATGTTCATCTCATCATATTCGATTAATCCGCGCGCCGCGGTCGGCGTCGTCGCCCTTACCCTGTTGTTCCTTTTCATCCTCCACGATTTACACTTAGCAAAATATCTGCTCCTAACCTTCTCATTAATTATGGCGCTTGTGTTCGCTGACACCATCTTTTGCAAATCCTGCGCAGTAGCAACTTTGGAATCTTCTTTCCCATACCTTCTTATGTCGCTTTTAAGAAAATCTTCCGTTCAGGTCGACTTCACCTCCATTTCATTTTTCGTTCACATCTCTGTTCTCGTAATAGCAATCTGCGGAATAACCACAACGGCGAAAAGATTCTGGTGTCGTTATTTGTGTCCGATGGGCGCTCTGCTTGCGATTTTCAACCGCGTGTCGTTCATCACGATACGGCGCAACAAGGAACGATGTGAAGGGAGCGAAAAAAAGAAGTGTTCTTCTGAATGCATTAAGGCTTGTCCTATGGGTGTAACAGGAATAGCAAAGCGCAAAACGATTGATTCGGGTGACTGCATCCGTTGTGGTGCCTGTGCTGATGCTTGTCCGAACCACGAACTCCGCCTCACTATCCGTTTCCTCCCGTTAAGCACCACCGCAGATTCCGCCGATAAAGAGGCTATAAAGACCGATAAAAAACACTAACCAAGGAGAAAGTATGAGAGTGCTTTTCATAACATCTGAGATTGCACCATATTCAAAAACGACAGGATTCGCCGATTTGGCTGCGGCTTTTGTGCGTGCACTTCCAAATGCTCAAATCAGCGTAGATGTTTTTAGTCCGATGTATAAAAGCGTCAAGGATAACTTCAAAACGGAAGACCTTAAAACAAAGATTTCTTTTCCTGTATTCCGCCGCCATCAGACCGCTTACCTTAGGCGCATAAAACCGCCCGAAAAGAATACTACCTTCTATTTCGTAGAACACGACCATTATTTTTACAGACCAGGATACTATGGCGATGAACGGGGTGAGTACCACGACAACCCCGAACGGTTTTGCTTCTTTTGTCGAGCAGTTCTTGAGTTTGCAAAACTCTTGAAAAAACGATATGACATCGCTCACGCGAACGGATGGCACACGGCAATGGTCTGTGCGCTTCTCAAGACAATCTTTAGAAACGAGAGAACCTTCAATAAGGCAGCAACCGTTCTAACAATCCACAACATATCCGAGCAAGGCATATTCGACCGATGGAATTTCAATTTCACAGGTCTTTCTTGGAATTACTTCAACTGGCACTATTTTGAGTTTTACGGCAAAATGAATCTCCTGAAAGCAGGTATCGCCTTCGCTGACAAACTATCTGCGCTCAGCCCGGCCATCGCAAGCCAAATTCAAACAAAGGAATTCGGTTACAGTCTTGATGAACTTCTCCATAGCCGTTCCGAGGACATCGTCGGAATTTCATTCGATTCCGAGGACAGCCCAAAACTATTCAAGAATCTCTACAAGGCTGCATCCAAAAAGAAACAGGAAACACTGAAGTCTTAGCCATTTTCGGGACCTTATTTTGTCTGATGTTGAGTTATCGTCTGCGGTAGAATCTTGTAGAATCTTACAGAGTAAATACTGCTTCTAAACGACCCTTAAAGACGATTTACAAAGATGCAACATTTTTTGCTTGACAGTGGCGATAGGAAAGGGATAAAGTAATAAAAGGAAGTGTGAGATTAGGAGGTCTCCTTATGGCGATGGAGCGCACATCGATATTTTTGATGGTTGGACTCATTATAGCAATCTGTTTTTGCATAGGGTTAGTCTATGGAATTGTGAGAGTGAACGATGATATTGAGAAAGTACAAAAGGAGAGAGACAACTTTAAGAAGCAATCTGAGATGCACAGGCAACACGCATTGGATGCTGAAGCGAAATCCGCGGCGATTTCAAAGGTAATTCGCGGAGGCGAGATGATTAATCTTGACGATGTTAAGGACAACCTCCTCAAAGTGAAACCGACGAATTATCTGAACAAGCACCTCAGCATGTTATTGAAGGAGCCTCTGCGCGACCAGTATAGCAGTCTTGACGAAGTGATTTCCGCCCTTGTCAATGCTAATTTTGATTACGCAAAAGCCGAATCGGAGATGAAGAACGAGATACAAACGAAAGAAGAAGAAGTCTCAAAGTCAAAGGAAGAAGTAGTAAAAGCCCAAGACGCCTGGAAAGCAGACATCGAAAAATTGCGCGCGGAGATTCAAAGATTAGAGATGGAGAAGAAATCAGAAAAGGACAGGTTTGAAGAGGAGATAAAGAAAATTTCGGAAGAGAAGAAGAGATTGCAAGATGACCTTGAGACACTGCAAAAGCAGAAGGAACTCGAAGCCTCAAGATTAAGAACACAAATAGGCGATTTGAGAGGGAGGCTCGAGCGCGTTTTGAAAAAGAAGCCGCGTGACCTAAAATGGGCAGACCCTGACGGAGAAATCTATCTCTCGGATATGAATCTTGGGCTCTGCTGGATAGACCTCGGCACGCTACATCATGTTCAAGCAGGAATGATATTCGAGGTGTTCAGAACAGGCAAAGGCGGTATGCGCGTTTTCAAAGGAAGAATCGAAATTCGACGCGTTTCTGATGACCTCTCGCAGTGCGCAATTCTCGACTGCTATGACCCTGAAAACGACCCAATCGTCAAAGGAGATTATATAATTAGTCCGCTTTACGAAAGAGACGAGACTCCTATTCTCGTCTTCATCGGTGATTTCAAAAACCCATTCTACAGCAAGAGACAATTGGAGAAGAAACTCGCCGAGTTCGGAGTGAAAGTCGAAGAGCGCGTTAGCGTCAACACTGATTGGATTATCATAGGAGAGAATCCTGAAGCACACGAGGACTACGAAAAAGCGCGGTTCTGGAACATTCCCGTTATGCGCGAGGAGGAGCTCCTGCGTTATATCGGCAGATAATTCTTGCAACAGAATCAAGCTGAAACAGGTCTAATAGTATGAGAAGAGACTGCGAGTAGGAGTCTTTATTATGGGGAAATTCTTTAAAGTTCTTTTAGTATTTGCGGTGCTCATCATCGGTGGTTTATACGGACATTATCGGTATATTTTGAAGACCGACCCGAAAAACGCACCTCCGACTTTCTTCGCCTATTTAAGCAGCCTGTTCGAAAAAGAGAGCGCACAGGTCGCAGAAAAGTCAAAGGAGCAGGAGACTATCATCCCGTCAATACCATCAGAGCACAGAAAAGAAAACAAGTCAGTCGCCAAACCTGAATCCTCTGAGAAAAAGGGCGAAGATAAGACTCCAACACCCGGAGTGATTGAGATTCCGCCGCCGAAGACAGCGGTTGACTGGGACAGAGTCAACACATTAAGAAGAGATGGGCAGAAAGCATACGATGCGGCTGACTTCGAAAAATCGCGGCAGATATTCAAAGAGTTATGCGATGTTCTTCAGAAAGGTGGGCAAGCCTCCAATCCAATATTTGACTGGGCACTCAGATACCTGAAACGCTCATTCGTGTTCTCTGCGCTTCTTTCACACATCCAGAGAAGCGAACTTGCGAGTGGTAAGGATATATATCTTGTAAAACTCGAAACGGGAGCGGATGTCTGGGTTAGAATTATAAAGCAAGATGAAGATAAAGTGACCGTTGAGAAAGAAGGTGGAATCGTAGCAGAGTTTACAAGAGACAGAATCATAGAGATGGCTCCCAAAAAACCTGAAGAGTATAAAAATTATCTCTTAAACAAATTCGAAGAGCGCAAGAGGGCTCTTCCATCTTCTGACTATGCTGGAAGGTTTGTGCATCTCGTAGTATTCGCGAAGAAATACGGGCTTGATGAAAAAATCACGCCGCTTCTTGAGGAAATTTTTAGCACCCCAAAATCCGAGATACTCGTGCAGATGTTCATACCACAAGGAGACACAGATGAATATGTAATAGCACTTCTTGAAGGATTCAACCGAGATGCCGAAGCGAGAAACTACAGGAAGCATTCTTGGAAAGTGGCATACAAACCGCCGACGCCATCTCCTTCAAGCAGCGCTGACGAGACCATAACACAGCCAAAACATACTCCTGAACCTCCCAAGGAGCAGCCTTCTAATCCGCCATCTCCTGAGCCTGGCGAAGAGCCGCCCTTAGAGCATCCTGATACACAGCCGACAAATCCTGATACGACGGGTAGCGAGCCGTCTGAATCCACACCGCCTGGGCTTCAGAAACTAACTTCTGCTGAACGCGACCAAGTTGAAGAAGCAAGACAGCTAATCGGTGAGGTAAGAGGAACCGTCGCCAAAGCGATGAACATTATGGGCACACCCGAATGCTTCAAACTCGGCAAAACTGCAATGGAGAAGGTAAAGCGCGCACAGAAAATCGTTCTGACTCTTAGAAACAAGTATCCGGATGACCCTGCGCTTGAAACGATGGAAGGCGAAATTGCCGAAATGGTGCGTATCGTAGAACACATCTTCCCTGCAAAATAATTCTCTTATAAAACGGCTTCTCGGTTTTTCTGTTCAGAATGGCGCTATGGGAAAGTTGTTAAAGATACTGTTCGTTGTTGTAGTTTTGCTTGCAGGGGGATTATACGGACATTACCGATACACTCTTAAAACTAATTCCAAAGAGGCGCCTGCAAACTTTCTCGACTATCTGAATAACTTATGCAGCAAACTCATCGGAAGGGATAACAAAAATACAAAAGGAAGTTCAACACCATTAAAACAGGCGAGCGGGACCTCGCAAGAAGGTACAAAAGAAGGAGACGAGAGAAAAGCGATAGAAAAAGCCCAAAAGGAAGAGATTGAGAAACTCCGCAAAGAGGTTAATGAACTATACAAGGTGGCAGATTACGAAAAGGCGCAAAATGTGATAAAACTGATAAAAGAGAAAATAGAAAAATTTAGAGTGAAAGCGACGCAAGAGTCTTCGCGTTGGGTAGAGGAAACAGGCAAGTGGGCAGAAAAATACTCAAAGCGTATCTGGGTTTTTGCAACTCTTGTATCGTTGATAGAAGGAACACCTTTTGCTTCAGGCAAAAACATCTATCTTCTGACGACGCTTGATACGGGCACAGAAATCTGGGTGTTCCTCATAAAAGATGACAACAAAAATGTGGAAGTCGAGAAAATGGGAGGAATCAGAACCTTTTTCCCAAAAGAGAGCGTGAAGATGGAACCGAAAACAAAAGAAGACTTCAAACAGTTCCTGAAAGGAGAACTTGAAAAGAGAGAGAAGAACATTCATCCGAACGATTACAATAGGAACTATTTTGACCTTGTAGTTTTTACTTGTAAATACGGACTGAAAGAGGAAATTACACGACTTCTTGAAAAGACCTTTCAAGTTCCTAACTCCGAAAATATCTTGAAAATCCTTCCACTAAACAATCCGAACGAATACATAAAGGCGCTACTTGAGAGTTTTGACAGACCTATGACCGCAAAACAGCCCGACCGTCCACTTCCGCCACGAGGTGATGCATCTCCACCGCCAATAATACCCGACGGAAAAATGACGGATGCAGACTGCGCTAAGATTGAGGAAATAAGACAACTGACCAAGGAGGCGAAGGAGTTAATGACAGAGGCGGTAAACCAGTGGGAAAGTTCCAACCGTTTCAAGTTAGGCAAGAGCGCAAGAGAAAAACTCGCTTATGCGCAACAGTTGCTGATTGGATTGCGAAACAAATATCCTGATGACCCGTTACTTCAAGGAATGGAACAAGAGATTTCCGAATTGGTAAAGGCAGTCGAAGATATGTTCCCTGCTAAATAAATCCATCGTCTTCTGAACAAAAAAACCTTGTTGAACCAAACCGTTGAAATACAGGTATAATTTATAAGTGAATGCGCAGAGGAGTTGCTGTGAAGAGTGTCAGCGCGGTAGTAGCGATGTCAGTATTGATGATGGCGTTATTCGGATGCAGCGAGCCGATTGCGGAATTAAAAATCATCGAAACGACCGAGGTAGGCGACGGAAACTTAAAAGTGAAATATAAGATTCGTACGATTGATGGAAGCAGCTGCTCGCTCAGTGTGAGTTTCTTAAGACCGAATGGCGTTTGGACGACGACAAAAGAAGGTTCTGGCTCCGAAGGAACCAAGGAACTCACATCGGCAAACGATTGGAAAGAGCACACATATGTTTGGGAGCATAAAACGGATTTGGGACCAGGCAAGCACGACGGAATCAAACTGCGATTGATTCCTTACACACTGCGGAAAGGTTACGGAGACACAGTAGGACCTATAACGGTAGGTGAACCTTTAGTTGCGGTCGCACTTTCGACTGATAACTCCATCGCTTTCGTTGACCCAGTCACAAACACGGTCGTATTCACGGTTACAGTCGGGAACAAACCCTCGGCGCTTGCACAAAGCGCTGACGGACTAACCGTGCTTGTTGCGAATGAATCGGACGATACAGTTACAGTCGTTTCACTCAAAAGCACATTATCAGGCTCAACAATCGGAACGGTGACGGTAGGCGATGCACCTGTGGATATTGTATTGAGTAGTGACGGCAAGACGGCTTTCGTCGCCAACTCGGGTGACAACACCATAGGAGTAATAGATATAGAAACCCTTACACAAACGACGACGATTCCTGTTGGTGCTAATCCTGTCTCAATCGCATTGTCTCCTTCCGAGAACGCTCTTTTCGTAGCGAACAAGAACGACGATACGGTTTCAATCATTGACACAAAAAGTCTCTCCGTAGTTACAACCATTCCTGTTGGAGATGAACCTTCTGCTGTACTCGTCACGGCTGACAATAAGTACCTGCTCGTTGCTTGTAGAGGAGAAAATACGGTCTGGGCGTTCAAAACATCTAATTTAAGTAGGCCAGAAAAAATCATAAATGTAGGGTCACAGCCTATTGCGCTTGCCGCTACATCCGATTCTCTACTCGCATTTTCCGCCAACTTCGGTTCAAACTCAATCTCCTTCATTAACCTTGAATCTCTGACCGCGACAGATACTATCACAACAAGCACGAGCCCAACTGCGCTATCTGTCTCATACAACGATGCTGCACTATTCGTTGCCTGTAAAAATGCGGGGAGACTCGACAAAATAGGCATTGCGACGAAGTCCCGAACTGGTACTTATTCGGTCGGGAGTAATCCGGTTGATGTTGCGGCGCTTAAACGATGAAACCGCTCAAGTCCTCATTTCTTCTGGCTCTTTTCCTGATTGTTTCCTGCGAATCTTCTGATGTAAACATTCAGAGGAATGGAGGAGAGAAAGATTTGCCAAGCACAAAGAAGAAGAATACGGAACTTTGGATTGAAATAGTTCCGATGGGTAATGTCTCAAAAGAATCCCTTCTTGCAACTCTCCGGTCAGTTGAAGACGGCTTGAACATCTCAGTCCGAATCTCCAATCCTATAACAGATATCTCCTCCGCTTACAACGAGCAAAGGAAACAATACAACGCAGACTCGTTACTTGAACTTTTATGCAAGAAGCGAAATGTTACAGCGCTACGCACCATTGGACTTCTCAATGTTGACATCTACTCAGACGGTTTTAATTATGTGTTTGGAATCGCTTCAAAAAACGAGAAGTCCACGGTTTTATCTCTTGTGCGATTCACGGGTAAATTCTGGGGGCTCAAAGAAGATACTCTTCTTTTCCAGAAGCGCACGAGGAAACTGGTTCTGCACGAACTCGGACACACTTTCGGTCTGCCTCATTGTGATAAAGGATGTGTTATGGTTTTTGCTAATTCGCTTGCTGAACTCGATGCTTCATCAGAAGATTTCTGTCCTGCCTGTATCCAAAAACTCAAATCGTCTTTGGAATCAGAAAAATGAACCTCGTTCTGGCGATTGAAACATCTTCATCCGAAGGTTCCGTCGCTCTTACGGACGGCTCTACACTGCTCGGCTTGGAGCGGTTTTCAAACGATGCTTCTCACACGAAGGAACTTCTTCCCTCAATCAAGCGTCTGCTTAAAAATGCGAAAGCGGATTTCAAGTCGTTGTCCCTTGTCTCTGTTGATATAGGTCCAGGCTCATTTACAGGAATCCGAATCGGAGTAACTTGCGCGAAATTCATTTCATATTTCGCTTCCATCCCGCTTTTAGGCGTCGCAAGCACGGACACCATCGCTGCGCACTATTTCGCCGAAAACAAAACAGAAAAAAGAAAACTCGCCGTAATCCTTGATGCTTACAGAGGACAAGTCTATTGCGCACTGTATGGTCATAACGGAGAAAGAGAATTCCTTGATTTACTCAAACCCGAAACCGTGAAGGAACGGACCCCAACAGGCTCAATCTTGTGCGGTTACGGGATAGAACGGTATAGAAAGGTTTTATTAGACGAAGACTCTATTATCGCACCCGAAAGATACAATTATCCTGAATCTTTTTATGTTGCACTGTTGGGGTTTCATAAGTTTCAGTCGAATAAAACAGACGAAGTCGAGTCCCTCCAACCACTTTATCTGCGCGCTTCAGAAGCGGAGGAACGGCGCAACATCACCATTAAACCCGAAGATTTAAGATTGGAGTAGATATGAGTTACATACCACTTCAGAAGGGAATTGTATACGGTCCCGTAGCGTCAAAGCGGCTCGGACGTTCATTCGGAATCAACCTTATGCCACACGGGAAGAAGGTCTGCACCTTTAATTGCGTCTACTGCTTTTATGGGAAAACACCTTCAGCTGAAGCGAGGGATTTCCCAACCGCTTCGGAAGTGCTCTCCGCCGTTGAAGAGAAACTCAAGGATGTCGGAGAGATAGATTACATCACTTTCGCAGGAAACGGAGAACCGACACTTCATCCCGAATTCGATGAGATTGTAAAGAAGGCGAGAGAACTGCGCGACAGAATGCGCCCTTCAATTCCACTCGCTCTCCTTTCCAATTCGAGTAGAATTATGAACGAGAAAGTCTCCCAAGCGCTCAAGATGTTCGAGTTACCGATACTGAAACTCGACGCAGGAGATGAAGAGACTTTTCACAAAATCAACAGACCGCTCGTTCCTATAAGACTCAAAGAGATTATTGAGGGTCTGAGAAGGCTTAAGAATCCTGTCATTCAGACCGTCGCAGTTTGCGGGAAAATAACGAACACAGACGAAGAGCAAGTGGAAAAATGGCTGAAAGCGCTAAAAAGAATCGATCCGAAGCAGGTGCAACTTTACACTCTTGACAATCCACTCCCTGAATCAGAAATCACTCCTTGCTCTATTGAGAAACTCTCATCAATCTCTTTACGCACTCAAAGATTCTCTTTGCCCCTTACGATTTACAAATAGACAAGAGCCAAGTTCCATACGATTTTCTACGATGTTAAGCAAGGATTTTCTTAACCTTCTCGTCTGTTTTGCTTGACCGATACAAATGATTAGAGTATCATACGAACGCCCAACAAAGAGTGGGTTGTTGTGCTTATTATAACCTTGGTTTAATTAGGAAGAATTTTTCGGCGTGGAGTTTTCCTTGTTGTTGATTCACTTTACTGCTAATGTTTCTAATCCTGTCCTAATGTTTTCCATTCTCCTTGCAGTTATACTTCTGGTTCCGCTGGTTTCAACACGTCTAAAAATCCCGAGCATCGTCGGGTTCATTCTGTCGGGAGCCCTACTTGGACCCGGCGGCTTCAATGTTATGTCCGGAGAATCCAAAGACACACTGATAGCAGTATGGAGTATTGTAGGGTTACTTTACATTATGTTCATCGCCGGTCTTGAATTCGACTTGTATCAATTTTCGAAACACAAACATCGGAGTATAGTCTTCGGCGTTCTTGAGTTCGTCATAACTACGATGGTCGCCTCTTTTCTTTCCGTACTACTGCTGAAATTCAATCTTTTATCCGCCATTTTATTCGGAAGTATGTTAGCATCCCGAACGCTGGTTGCGTATCCAATCATCAGCCGCCTCGGTCTTACAAAGAGAGATTCTTTAACTACCACACTTGGCGGAACAATCATAACCGATACCGCAACTTTGCTGGTACTTGCGGTTGTAGTTAGTTTGGCTCGCGAGATAATGAGCATATGGTTTTTGTGCCGTTTAGGCGTCTCTCTTACATTGTTTTTCCTAATCGTATTTTGGGGCGTTCCAATAGCAAGCAGATGGTTTTTCAAGAATGTCAGCGGCGATGGAGGAGCGCAGTTCCTGTTTGTGCTGACTGTCGTGTTCACCTGCGGTTACCTATGCCATTTGGCAGGAATGGAGCCAATCATCGGCGCATTTATGGCAGGTTTGGCACTAAACTGCCTCATATCCGAAGGTAGTCTGCTAAAAGACCGTATCTTGTTCGTCGGAAACAACCTTTTCATTCCAGTATTTTTGTTCTCCGTCGGGATGCTCGTAAATGTGCAAAACTTGATAAGCGATATCCAGATATGGATAGTTGCAGGCGTTATGTTGGCGGCTTCTTTGGTCACCAAGTATATCGCCGCTCGTATCGTGCAAGCGCTTTTCGGTTACTCACAAGAAGAGGGCTGGATAATTTTCGGCTTGAGCATTGCGCAAGCAACGGTCGTCCTCGCGGTTGTAGAAGTCGGGTATAACGAAAGACTCTTCAACGAAGCAGTGTTGGATGGAACCGTGATTCTTATCCTCGTAACTTGTCTGATAAGTCCCTGGATTGTGGAGCGGTTCGGAAAGAAACTTGCATTAGAAGAAGAGACAAGTCTTTTACATACGGCAGCGTTAGACAAACGGTTGTTAGTTCCTGTTGCGAATCCTCATACCGCAGGTGCAGTAATAAGTTTCGCTCTCCTGTTTCGCGACCCTGTTGCGACCAAAACCATCTATCCAATGACAGTGGTCCAAGACGGTGGAAATGTTGACGAACAGGTTGCTAAAAGCGAGCATATGTTACAACAAACCATCAGCAGTTGCTCAGAAGATATTGCAATAGTCCCTACGATTCGTATCGATTCAAACCCTGCGGACGGAATTCTGCGGGCTGTAAGCGAACTGCAAGCAAAGACCGTTATTATAGGCTGGGGCGGCGAGTCTGTAGGTGCCTTCATATTTGGAACCATTCTCGAACAGTTGCTAAAAAGGTGTGGACAGAGAATCCTCGTGTTCAAACCTGCACACCCGCTCAATACAGCGAAACGGACTATATTGTGCCTACCTCCCTTCGTTGAGCGTCTACCAGGATTCGACGAGACCATACAGGACTTCAAACGGTTTGCGAAGCAGATAGGCACTAATTTACAGGTAGTTGGCATTGAGTTCGGGTTCAGTTCTATGCAAAAGCGCATTAAACAGGTGTATCCTCAGATTCCTACATCTTTTATTTCGAAGGCTTCCTTACAAGAGATAAGGATGTTTCTCTCTTCCTGTTCCTCTGACGATGTGATTGTGCTTTTCAGCGCACGAGAAGGCACTGTCGCCTGGCAACCGGGTCTTGCCCATTTGCCTGGGGCGATTGCAAAGAATTCTCCTCAATCAAACATCATTGTGGTATATCCTCCGATTACCGTGGAAGAAGCATCAACAGGAACGAGTAGCGAAGACGAAACTTCTCTTTCTTCACTGTTTCCTCAACAAGAGGGAATCGTTCTAAACATAGGGAAAGTGACCCCTGAAGAATCGGTGGAAAAGTTGATAGAGACCGTGTTTGCGGATGACAAAACCAAAAAAGAATCTCTCATATCAGAACTGCGCAAGGCAGTCAATGAGTATCCAATAGAACTGACAGAAGGCGTTGTTTTATCTCACTTGCACTGCCCGGAAGTGGAAAGAACGATGGTATTAGTAGCCACAAGCGCCGAAGGGATTAATTTCAAGAGCATAAAACAGCCTGCTAATATTATGTTTCTGGTGCTCAGTCCTGTCGGAGTTTCTCCAGAACTCCACCTTAGAACACTCTCTTCAATCGCAAGATTCGTCCACACCGCCGGAGCGGTAGATAGTCTTCGAAAAACCTCTTCGCCTGAAGAGGTCAAGTCTCTTCTGGCAAAATAACGACTGAAAATCGGATTAGCATCAACACAAAATCGTTGAAATATACCGCTTAAATGGTATAATTAAACTCGTTTAATAGATTTGGGAGTAGTGTTATGTCAAGAGTATGTGAGATTTGTGGCAAAAGAACGCGGGTGGGGAAGAATGTATCTCGGCGTGGTCTACCGAAGAAGAAAGGTGGTATAGGAATTAAGACAACCGCAAAGACGAAGAGACGGTTCTTCCCTAACCTACAAAAAGTTCGGGCTATTGTTAACGGCGGGGTCAAAAGGATACGCGTCTGTACGCAATGTCTGCGAAGCGGTAAAGTGATAAAAGCGCCAAGGCACTCAAAAATCTATCAACCTCAGGAAGCGTCTGAAGCCAACGCATAGTTCCCCCTCAGGGTATCCAGAATGTGAATGAGAAGTTAAAAAAGCAAAACAGGCTCCGTAAAGACAAAGATTTTGAGATTCTGCTTTCATCGAAATCCCGCCTTCGCCAAGAAGGTATAACAGTCGTTTTAAGCAGAAATGGTTTGACTTTTTCACGGCTTGGGGTAAGAGTTTCCAAACAAACAGGCAACGCAGTTCGTAGAAGTTATTTGAGACGATGCGTAAAGGAGATTTTTCGACGGGAATTGAAAGAAATGATTTGCGGATATGATTTGGCTGTTTTTTTAACAAAATCTTTCGATTTTCAACAACTACGGGAAAGACTAACAAAAATGGTTGCTTTACTCAAACAAGAAAAGGAGAACAGATGTTAAAAAGAGCGTTGATTCTCGCTATAAGATTATATCAGACCTGTCTCTCACCTATCTTGGGCAACCATTGCAGATTCTATCCGACCTGTTCGCAGTATGCGATAGACGCTCTCCAAGAGTACGGATTAGTTCAAGGAGTTTTGAAGGCTACATGGAGAATCATAAGATGTAATCCGTTTTCCAAGGGTGGATACGACCCTGTTAAAAAAGAAATTAACATAAGCGAACCGCTCAACAGTGAACAGAAGGAAGAAGCACTCCACCTAAACGAGAAAACCAAAGTATAGCCGACGGTTTATTAGGAGGTATATATATGAAAAGGCTGTTTGCAATGTTCTTAATAGCGTTTGCGGTCGCATCCGTTCTGTGGGCAGACGATGTGACAGAACTTGAGAAAAAGTTCGTCAAACTCGCTCGCGAATCTTCGGCAAAGACTGTTGGAATCAAATCGTTCATCGAGAGTATGGGACGCTACGGGATGGGTTCAGGTGCCATAATATCCTCAGACGGTTACATCCTCACCTGCGACCATGTGGTGCCTTGTAAGGAAAACATCGAAGTTCTACTTCCTGACGGGCGCAGATTTCAAGCGAAGCGGGTTGCGACCTGCGCGAAAAACGATTTCGCACTTCTCAAGATTGACGCGAAAGACCTACCGTACTTCGAACTCGGAGATTCGGGTTCATTAAAGATTGACGACTGGGTTGCAGCACTAGGGCATCCTGGTGGCTTGCGCGATGATAATCAGCCGACATTCGCTGTTGGCAGGGTAGCAGGAATAAACAAGAAACTGCTCGCAATGCTCGAAAAGTATTATCCTGATGCTATTCAAACGGACATTCCCATCTCACCAGGCAACTCAGGAGGACCTCTTGTTGATATTGAAGGGAGACTTGTAGGAATCAACGGCGCAGCAATGCCGATTGAGACGCGTTCATACGCAACACCCATCAATCGAATCAAATCGGTTTTGGACCAGATGAAAGAAGGAAAAGATGTTCAAGGCGAATCTCCGAAGAACATTATGGAAGTCGTCAGCGAAATGTATAAAGACTTGGGTTCAGATACGGTACAGAAAGTGATAAAGAAACTCGCTCCTAATATGGACAAACTGATGGAGCAGTTGAAAGAGATGACAGGCGGTAAAGACTTAAGCGAGATGCTTAAGAAACTCTTCGGTGATAACAAGAATATGGAAGAGATGTTCAAGAAATTCTTCGGCGAGGATAACGACTTCGGTGAGATGCTTAAAGAACTTCAAAAGATGTTCAAAAACGAGGATATGGAAAAGTTGTTAGAAGAGTTTCAAAAGATGTTCAAGGGGAACGATATACAGAAAATGCTTGATGAGATGATGAAAAAGTTTATGCAGCCTGAAGAAGGAGAAGACCCGTTCAAAGCGATGCGTGAGATGTTCAAAGAGTTTATGAAGGATGAACAGATACAAAAGATGCTGAAGGAGTTTATGAAGCAGTTTGGTGAGGAGAATGAGTTACAGAAGCAGATAGAGAAGATGATGGAAGAGATGTTTGGAAAGCCGCGGAAAGAAGAAAGCCCTGAGAAGAGACCGTCTGAAGGTGCTGTGCCAAAGCGGGGGAAAATCAGACTTGGCGTGAAAGTCGAGAATGTTTCAGACGAGATTAAGTACCAGTTGAAGTTGGATGGCGGTGTGATAGTAACGGACATCCGAGAAGGCTCACCTGCTGACAAAGCAGGACTTAAGAAAGGCGACATTATTCTTGAAATCAATGGAACTCCTATAACTCGGGTGTCTGATATGGCAAAGGCGTTCGAAGGAATCGGAGACGGCAAGGAAGTAAAACTTAAGATTCTACAGGCAGGAGAAAAGAAAGAAGTCGTTGTAAAGATTCCCGAAGAAAAGCCTGTAGAAGAGCCTTCACCGCAGAAGTAAACCACACTTGAAAGTTCTGGAGGAAAAAACAATGAAGAAAAGATTTCTTATATGGCTCGTTTCGCTTCTGATTTTAGTAGCGACTGTAGGATTGGTCTCTCTTGCTGTTTCTCCTGCTGTTGCGCAGGAAGAGCCACGAAAAGAAACGCCCGAAGGTCGTGAAAAATATCTTAAAGAACAGTTTATAGGAGTTTCTGACTCCTACAAAAAGGGTGCTCTTGATATTCTCGTAAACGGCAAAATCATAGCGGGTGCTACTCTGGTTGAAGAAGGCTACGCTTTTACATCGCTATCAGCGCTACCTGAAGATTCAAAAACAGTGCAACTCCGTTCAGCAAGCGGTGCGACTTGTGAGGCGGATGTTGTTTCACGCCACTTTACCTATGATGTCGCGCTTCTTAAACTGAAAGGCGCGCTTGAAGGCGCAGAGCCACTCCAATTCGGAGAAGAGCAACTTCTCAAAAAAGGACAGTTCCTATTCACAGTAGGAACGGACAAAGAGCGGTTTCGTGTTTCAGTCGTATCGCAAGTCTCGCGCAACATCGAGAGACTGAGTGATGAAGCACGCAAGCGGCTTGCTTTTCTCGGCATTCTATCTGAGGATTTTCCACTACCCAAAAGACCTTATGTGCGGGCGTTACAGCACGACGGCTACATTTATGCTGATATGCGTGGACTACCGCTCATCGAAAAGACAGGGCGTATCGTTGGAGTGAACCTCGGAATCGTATGGCGTGGTGTTGCACTTGCAACCCCTTCCTCGGTTCTTAAAGAGATTCTACCCGCAATGAAAAAAAACAGACTGCTTGCCGATTATCCTTACTTTGGGTTTAAGGCAAAGACCTTTGAGAAGTCGGAAGCGCCGAACGAGTTGATAGATTATCTTCGCCAGCACGGAATAAAGGAAGGTTATGGCGTGAAGGTCACGAAAGTTTACGAAAAATCGCCTGCGCAGGACAGTGGACTGAAAGAAGGCGATGTCATCGTTTTCGTCGGCGTCGAGCCAATCCCGGACAGAAAGTCGCTCGAAGATATTTGCCAGAATTTATTACCTTCAATGCGTATTCGATTATCAGTCTTCCGCGAAGGAAAAATCGAAAACTTGGAATTGAATGTTGGCAAGAAACCTCCTACCGAAGTGGTTCTAAAATTGAAAGAAGGCATAAGTGAGGAAGACGCAAGGAAGGCATTGGAAGAGACGCGAACCGTCCTTATGGCTGAGCCTATTGGAATCGAAAAAGATGGCGACCTTTTCGTCTTAAAGATAAAAACACCTGTTCCTGATTGGGCGCTTAAAGAGCATTTGCGTTATGCCGAGACTGCTCTTAAATCTGCCGCAGAGAAATAAAGCGAAAGAGATTTTTTTGTTTTTTCCTATTTTCCCTTGCCTGCGGTTGAATGCTCCCATAGGCTGCAGATTTCCAGCGTTAGAGTAGCAAGTGCGGTTGAGCAGACTCTGCCACCAACCATATCCCATTTGCCTATAGGGTCCCAACTTCCCCTGGCACAGCCTTCCTTACACTGATGTTCAAGTAGAGCTTTTTTTGTCACATCATACCACTTCTTCCAGTTGTCTTTGCCGTAATGATACATAGCGTATGTTCCCCAATACCAGTAATACATATCCACTTTCATTCCCTTATTGTCCCAAATCGGCAAAAACTTCATCAGAAAGTCAGCAGACTTCTCGACAACAGGGTCTGAAGGGCTCTGCCCACAGAAGATTCGTGAGGTGATTGCGACCGCCGTCATCGTCGGCAGTTTCTCGTATTGCTCGTTGACGCCACGAATGACAGACCCCAAGTCTCCAGGCTTCTGATAACCCACACGCCCTGTTGTCGGGTCTGTGCATCTGTCGAACCATTTGAGCGCGCCGTCATAGACATTCTGCGGAACATTGATACCCGCGGTTTTCGCGCATTTGAGGGCGAGGAGCACACACCCCGTAACAGAAGTGTCGTTGTCTCCTCCTGCAGGTTCATAACGCCAAGCTGAGCCCTGATTCTGCGCCTTCAGGATGCATTCAACCGCCTTTTCGCAGGGTTCCTTAAACTTCGTATCCTCCGTCGCCACATACGCCTCGCAAAGAGCCATTGTCGCAAAGGCGTGATTATAAATCCACTCATGCGTCTCGCCTGACTTTCCAATCCAGCCTTCGCTGTCCTGCTCTTTCAGAAGATAATCGAGCCCTGCCTGGACAGTTTCCTTGAAGTTCCCTGTTTTATGCGTGTCGCGGTGATTGACGAAGGCTGATATGGCGAGTCCTGTGATAGCGATATCGAAGTAAGGGCTCGCACCATGGTCGTTCTTACAAGTTTCACCCTCTTTACACCTAACCGAAAACTTTTCAGCACTCCAACCGCCGTTCTTACTCTGGTGGCGGGAAAGCCAGTCCAATGCCGCCTCAATCGCCTTCTCGGTATCCGTTTTGCCGAACAATCTCTCTTTCCCGTCCTTGCGGATATAGACAATGTCTTCAACAGATACCTTCAAAATTCCGCTTGTGGTCTCGATTGTGACTTCTTTTTCAGTCTCCTCAACAATCTTCCCCACAAGCTTCATCCCATTCTTCGTCTCGACTATATCCTCCTCCGCAAACAGAACCGCAGCAACAAACAGCGCAACGATGACGATAGACGAGCGCATTCTTCTCTCCTCCTAAAAAATTATTCTCCTGTTCAGTTAGACAGCAAAACTGCCTTATTAGTTCAAGAAGGTATCCAAGAGAAGACTATCGTTTGGAGAATTGGAATCCTCTGCGTGCTTTTCTGTAGCCGTATTTTTTGCGCTCGACTTCGCGTGGGTCACGAGTAAGAAGTCCGGCTTCACGCAGTTTAGGCTCAAGCTCGCGTTCAGCCTTTGCTAATGCGCGCGCTATTCCGAGGGAGACTGCGCCTGCCTGTCCGTGTATCCCACCTCCTTTGACATTGACAAAAACATCATAATTGCCCCCTTTTTCTGTCACGGCAAGTGGGCTAATCGCTTCACGCCTCTCCTGCTCACGAGTAAAGTACTCTTCAAACAGGCGCCTGTTAATGAGAATCTTCCCCGTGCCAGGTTTTATCCTAACCCTTGCAACCGATGTTTTGCGCCTTCCTGTTCCCCAGATATACTGTTCTTTCACCATTTAGACGCACTCCCATAAGCGAGTTTGAACGGGTCAATCGGCTGTGGTTCTTGCGCCTTGTGCGGATGTTCCGCTCCTCCGTAAACCTTCAGTTTCGACAAAATCCTGCGCCCAAGATTATTCTTCGGAAGCATCCTCTTGACAGCGTATCTAATGACCCTGTCAGGCGCCCGTTCGAGCATCTCTCTGATGCTCTTCCATTTCAGACCGCCAGGATATCCCGAGTATTTCAGATAGCCGTCTTCGTCGAGTTTCTTTCCCGTCACCTTGATTTTCGTAGCGTTGATGACAACAACGAAATCACCGCAGTCGTAATTCCTTACAAAAGTCGGCTTGTGTTTACCCATAAGAATCTTCGCCAACGCGGTCGAAAGTCTACCGAGAACTTTACCTTGCGCATCCACTAAATACCATCTTCTTGCGGCAGATGCCTGCTCCTTCGTGATGAGTTTCGTATTCTCATGCTTTAGCCTATTCATCGAAACATCCCTGCAAAACAAAACACAGAAAGTTAATAATATGATAATCGTAGCCACTGTCAAGCAAAATCCAAAAAATAGAAACTACAGTTGTTAATCAAATCAATAGAGGATGTTCCTTAAAATGAGCCAAATGAAACGGAGAGTATCAGGAAGAACACGAATTCTACTGGATGGAGTAGTGTTGTAGACGCATCGAATCGACTCTGATACGATTCTCAATCTCTTCCGCGTCGCCTTAATAACCAATTCAGATTCCCAGTCGAATCTCCGGCTCCTGAATTCGGACAGGTTAAACGAAGAAAGGCGGAGCACTTTAAGACCACATTGCGTATCAGGAATCTTTGCGCCCGTCAGAATACGCAGGACAGCGCTCATCAAGCGGTTTGTAATTCTTCGGATGAACGGCATACCTTGAAGATTATCCATTCTGTTCCCAATAACCAAGTCAGCATCTTTTTCTTCAACAACAGCCAGAAGTCTTAACACATCAGTAGGTAGATGCTGTCCGTCAGCATCGAGTATAACCGCAAAAGTGTATCCCTGCCGCTTCGCATAGGAGAGTCCAAACACTAACGCAGCACCTTTACCGCGGTTCTTGTCAAAACGGAACACATATGCACCGGCAGTTTCCGCTACCAAAGAAGTATTGTCGTCCGAACCATCGTCAACTACAAGAACCGGAATACCAAACGAAAGAAGTCCTTTTATGACAGGCTCGATGCGTGTAGATTCGTTGTATGCAGGAATAACTGCGCACCTGTTAGAACGGGACATAGTCGTCAGGGATGACAGACTTGTCTTTAAGGTAGACATTATAAACCTCGAGGTCAAGAGAGACAACTCCGCCACTTCTGTGAACACGCGGAGTAAAGAGAATGTCGCATTCTGCTCCGACGAGCCGACTGAAACTCTCTTCGAGTTCTCCTCCACCTTGGATATAAGATTTGATTGGAAGAGGACCTTGCCGAAGGAAGAAATGGAGGTTTTGCTTTTCCTTACCTGTGCGCTTGATTCCACCGTGTAAAGTTACCTTCCGTGCAAGCAGAACAGGGTGGGGATTGCCCTCGCCGAACGGTTCAAGGCGCATAAGTTCATCAGCAACGGCAACGGAAAGTTCGTCAAACGAGACAACCGCATCAACAGAATAAGTCCTCATCGGCGGCTTTTGTCCAAGACGAGACCTCGCAACATCGAGCAGTTTAGCGGAGAAGGAGGAAATATCATTAGAATGTATTTCGAATCCGGCAGCGTAAGGATGTCCACCGAAGTTGCGTAAAAACTCACGACATTCCCATAGTAGTTGATAAATGTCACACCCATCAACACTTCTTGCTGTGCCTTTGCCCATTTCCCCATCTGTAACGATAAGCACCACAGGCCTCGAGAGTTCATTAGCAAGCCTTGACGCAACTATTCCCGTCACACCGCTATGCCAGTTGCCTTCAAAGATGATGATAGGCTGTGAAAGCTGCTCGTGAGTGAGGAGGCGCCTAACGGTTTGAAGAATTTCTGCCTCAATCCTCTGTCGTTCGAGGTTATCCTCCTCAAGACTTTTGGTCATCTCATAAGCTTCTTTCGTATCGTAGGAACAGAGGAGACGGAACGGAACCATAGCGTGTCCCATTCTGCCTGCAGCGTTCAGGCGCGGTGCGATGCGGAAACTGATGTGATGAGCCTCAAGCGGGACATTAAGTAAACCAGTAGCATCAAGAAGTGTGCGCAAACCTACTTGACGAGTCGCCTCAAGGGCGCGAAGCCCAAACCTGACCATAACCCGATTTTCGCCTACAAGTGGGACAACATCAGCAACAGTACCAAGTGCAACGAGCGCCATACTGTTGAGCATAAACTCTCGGAATTCAGGAGTGTTCTTCTGCGCACCGCTCAACCGTTCCGCAATCGCCCATACGAGTTTGAATGCTACACCTACACCTGCTAACTCCGTAAACGGGTATCCACAGTTTTCTACTTTGGGGTCAATGACGGCAACAGCATCAGGCAGTTGACTACCAGGATTATGATGGTCAGTGATTATGAAGTCGATCCCGTTCTGTTTTGCCCAAACGGCCTCCTCTGTACTCGTCACTCCACAGTCAACCGTAACTATAAGAGAGACTCCCTTGTCTTTCGCTTCTCTGACCCGCTCGACAGAGATTCCATATCCTTCGGTCAGTCTATCAGGAATGTAGGCATCAACATTCGCGCCCATATGTTTTAGAAAGTGGTACAAAAGCGCGCAAGAAGTGATACCATCAACATCGTAGTCTCCGTAAATGAGTATCTTTTCACGCTTCAAAACAGCGTCCACGAGACGAGAAACCGCCTTCTCCATATCACGAAAAAGATACGGGTCAAAAAGGCTATCAAGGGTCGGCGAAAGGAAATCCCTCGCCTCCTTCGGAGAAACGATTCCTCGTGCGACAAGAATACGAGCGAGGAGGGGCGAAATACCAACTTCGCGCGCCAATAAGCGCCAGGCCGCCTCAGGTGCCTCCTTGATACTCCATCCTACCATATCAATCTCCCGTACTTTTCGCTATCTTACCGATGCGAGAGACCAAAAACGAAGCGCAAACCGCAAGGTCTTCTGTCTCAAGATGTGACTCCGCAGCACGATCAAACAGAATATTCGCATCAGCACCGAATTCTTCAGTCATACAGTGAAGAATAACAGCAAGATGAACTTTTGGAAACACAGCAAACTCAAACGAAATGTCTTTGAACTCGAGTCTTCTCCCTCCAAGCGCCTCAGCAGCCTTCTGAAACCGCCCTTCTTTTCCATTGAAATCCTTTTTAAGCCTTTCCACCGTTCTGTTAGCGAACGCAGGAAAATAGAAATCTCCCCCACGCAACTGTCTGAAAGAGACCCACTCACCGCTCACATTAGCCGCAGAAAAACCACACAAATAATGGAGCAGAAGAACTCTAAAAAAAGGAGGAACTTCTTTTCCCGTAGTATCAAGCGCCCTCTGTCTCGCAATCTCTACTACATATTTCTCGTTAAGAAACGGTACCTCTATAACCCGTTCACTGACCCGAACCACATTCTTACGAAATACAATACCGTCATCACTCTGCCTTTTCAGTTCTTCCCACGCTCCTTTAAGCGCCTCTTCATAACCTACGGGCTTAGGTATGAGAACATAAGATTCGTTCTCATCCATCTTACCACCTCAATATTGTCCCTCTAGGTGTAATTTTAACACAATATCTTTCAGAGGCAACCTTACATTCTTCGAGTCTTAGAAAAAAGTATAGCAATTCGACAGGTAGGTTTTAGACACCAAAACGAGATCGGTCTGCCGATTCTAATCCCCATCCAACGCCTTATCCAAGAGTCTACATCTCAACAGAATAACAAAAAGGCGTTTTTGTTCTTATTGACACCGTCTCGATAACCCACTATAATTCATCATATTAGAAACATTATGCGGAGTAAATATACGGCGGATATTGAAGTACCAGAATTCAATACACTCGAACAGTTCATCAATTGGTGCCAAGATTCCCTCGTCCAAGAAATCCTTAA
>Ga0123519_10000469_pt1 | contig 71504 bp, 52 predicted proteins | sample YelNatPaOPRAMG02_FD_87396 | JGI IMG/M metagenome (GOLD analysis project Ga0123519, IMG submission 87396) | Hot spring microbial communities from Yellowstone National Park - Yellowstone National Park OP-RAMG-02 (version 2) | ecosystem: Environmental > Aquatic > Thermal springs > Hot (42-90C) ...
CCGTTCTTGCCCAGACGGTATACCCAGCGACCTTCGTTATCACGACCGTGCGAGTACAAGTACTCCGCAATTCCCCGAGCTATTCCCAGCCACTCCGTTCGAGGCTCGACGCGATTGTATAGCGCCGAAAACGTCCACAGTGCACGCCCCTGTGACCAAAGATATCTGTCGTATGACAGGATATGCCCGTGATCATCGATGCAGTTGTTCACTGCCCCATCATGCGGGTCAATCGCGTGACGCTGCCAAAACGGCACCACATTGTCCAGAAGGGTTTTGCGATAGAGCTCAGCTAACTCTTCAAATGATTCTACTCTCACAGCATAAGAGAAATTAGACATCAGGCTCGAAAAATCATTTATTGGAGGACAAAAATCGTGGATTACGGTCTTAGGAACAAGATAGCCGTTGTAGTAGGCGGCGGAGGAACGATCCCCGGGGAAATAGCTCGGCAACTTGCAGCGGAAGGGGCAGCCGTTGCCGTGTGGGACCTATCATTCGAAGCAGCCCAAAGCGTCGCCCGCGGCATTGAAAACTCAGGCCGGAGAGCCATTGCCATACAATGCGATGCAGCGGATCGTAACTGCGTCGACAAAGCCTTAGATGCAACGCTTGCTCGGTTAGGAACCGTGGACCTACTGGTTAATGGTGCAGGCGGATCCAGCCCCAGCTGCGCCACATCGGACGAGCTGGAATTCTTCGACATCAAGTTGTCAGCTTTCGAGGAAATGTTTACTGCTAACTACCTATCAGTTGTCGTGCCGTGCCAAGCAGTGGGACAAATATTCGCACGAAAGCAGCGCGGCGCAATTGTAAACGTATCTTCCATCGCAGGCGACCGCCCCTTGACTCGTGTGGTTGGTTATTCTAGCTTCAAGGCAGCAATAACCAATTTCACACGGTGGCTGGCTGTACACATGGCTACTACATATTCTCCGAATATTAGAGTCAATGCGCTCTCACCTGGATTTGTACTGACTAACCTTAATCGGTTCCTGCTAGTTGATGAGAATACGGGCGAACCGACAGAGCGTGGACGATCTATAATGTCACACGTGCCTATGCGCAGGTACGGAACACCGTCCGAAATAGCGTCCGCTGCTCTCTTCCTGCTATCCGACCAAGCATCATTTATCACCGGCGCCGTATTAGAAGTCGACGGAGGGTTCAGCTCGTATGCAGGAGTATAGAGCACACCATCAGGCTAACTCCCAGTCACGAACGGCGGTGGTGGCGGCGGAACATCAGGTGCACTAACGCGGAAAGACAACTCAGTGGATGACCCAACATTGCCAACGGCATCATATGCGTAGGCAACAAATTTATAAACCGCCGCTTGAGTCCCAACATTAGGAGGAGCGTTGAATTGCGCCCGCCACACATTGCCCGACTTCGCGGCGTTGATTATTTCCGATGTACCATCTGGTTTGGTAACCTTCACTTCAACCCTTGTTACGCCCACATCATCAATAGCAACTATGTCAAAAATGGCAGCTCCACCAGTTGCCGGCACAAGACCAGTGTAGCTCGCAATTGTAACTGTTGGCGGTCCTTGATCAACTGTGCCTTTGCCACCTCCGCCACCACATCCAGAAACTAAAACTGCCAAACAAAGCACGCTACAAAGCAGAATGTATTGTTTCGTCACCACCTGAGTAACCCTAGATCGCATTGACTTCAATCCTTTTTCGGAATCTTACTAGCCGTCTCCCGTCACGCTCTGTAAGCCCAATTCATCGGGATACTGGAGGCGGCAGTATCAAATCACAGTCTACCAGAGCTCTGAACCAATATGCACGCCAAGGCTTGAGTTCGCCAACAGAACCGGGAATGATAGCTGGGTCATATACCAAGTAGTATTCGCCCCCCGATTCACTCTGTCGATCAGGTTGCCAACCCCAAGCATAATCACGTACCCAGCCAGCATCTCTGGCTTCCTCTAATGACTTCTCCTGCGAGTCCTTCCGTATCACAATCTTAGTAAGGTCCCAAGGCACGGCGTTAATGAACGGCTGACCTATCAAGTTCCAACCTTTCTTGAGCTGTATCACAACCGGTTGCGTTTGATCCGGCACTATTCCAGCGGGGGTAGTTGTAGGTCCACCGATAAAGCCAGCCCAGAACCCTCGACCAGGCGCACTTGACGTCGGATCGAACCAAGTTGCCGGGTCTGGATACTGCAAATATGCACCGGCTACTGGATCGTAGCTCACCCAGTAGTTCGAGTGGAACCCAACGACCAGTTTCGGATCTTTATCGAAAGGTATGATCGGTACCGACACCATTGCCAACCGCACCCAATCATCCTCGGCAGGAAGAGCTAGCCTGACTTCTACGTCTATTGTGTCGGTAGCCGTATTACCCGCTTCGTCAATTGCCGTTACGGTAACGGTGTCACCGTTACCAATGTCGATTCCAGAAGCGGTCCAAGTTGTAGTGCCTGAGCAAACTCCTGAATTGCCACCACCCGTTTGCCAGGTCACTACCGCCAAGCCAACATTATCGTCCGCTTCTCCGCCTAACTTGAAAGTGCCACAGTTCCAGACACACGACTCATCTTCAGTAGGTCGAGTAATCTTGATCGTAGGAGGCGTAATGTCATACGTCACTACGTTGTCATCACTTGTCGAAGCTTGGTTAGCATTGCCGGCAGCATCGTGGGCAACCCCTGCGGGCACAGTAACAACTACTGTGCCGCTCGAGTTCATACCTGACACTGACACCGTGTAAGTAGTTCCACTACCAACTACCTTGACCTTCTTGGTTCCTCCGGCTGTGCCCGAAACCTGAACGTCTTCGGAGGTAAAGTCCTTAACTGCTTTGCTAAACACGACCTTGTAATAGATTGGTGAATCTTTAGTTGGATCGGGTTGGTCCTCAGCTTGATTGACCGTAACTGTGAGTTCGGAATTATCGAATCGGACAACGTTATCGGTCGAAGTCGAAGCCGTGTTGGGATTGCCAACAACATCGTGTGCCACACCAGCCGGCACGGTTACTCTGACGGTCCCAACTGAATCCATACCGCTAACCAGAACCGTATACTCGCTCGCGGGACCGCTCGACGGAGTGACAGTTACGGTCTTTTGAGCAGCTGCACTGAAAGCGGATCCGCTTACGCTTACATCCTCTGGCTCAAAATCATTCACTGGCTCGCTGAAGACAACAGTGAACTTTATGGGTGAACTACTGGTCGGATCAGCCTGATCCGCCGCCTGATTAACTGTGACGCTTGGTCCAGTCACATCATAGGTAACGACGTTATCTGTGCTAGTTGATGCCACGTTCCAGTTGCCAAGAACATCCTGGACTTTGTTAGCTTCTACAGACGCAACAACTGTTCCGGTTTGGTTCATACCGCTCACGGCAACGTTGTATATTCTGCCGCTACCGGTCACAATCACAGACGGCACAGCTCCACTGCCGAATGCCGAGCCGGTAACCGTCACCTTGTCTGCCGTGAATCCGATCACCGTCTTGCTGAACACAACGGTAAAGTTTATCGGAGAATCCTTGGTAGGATCTGATTGAGTTTTCGCTTGGTTGACTGTAACCGTGGGTCTAGTAATATCGTATGTGACAGTGTTATCAGTGCTAGTGGACGGACGGTTAACAAATCCGTTAACGTCTCTGACCACTCCTCCTGGAACGGAGGCAATTACTGTCCCAGATTGATTCATGCCTCTGACCTCAACGGTGTAGGTCGGACCATCACCTTTCACAACGATTGACTTGACCGCACCGGGACCAAAGGCTGTGCCGCTAACCTCGACCGCAGACGGACCAAAGCCAATTACCGGCTCGCTGAAGACAACAACGAACACAATCGGGCTGGTCGCGGTTGGATCCTTTTGCGTAGCAGCCTGGTTAATGGTAACGCTCGGCGGAGTATCATAGGTAACTTCGTTATCCGTACTTGTCGACGCAAGGTTGCCGTTACCAGCCAGATCCTCTGCCACATCCGGGGGAATGTCTACAACAACTGTTCCTGTCTGGCTCATTCCAGTGACTGCGACGTTGTAACGTGTTCCATCGTAGGGCTCGATCTCTGTCACTTTAGCACTGCTCGCCCCAGCTGTGCCGCTAATTGCAACATCTCCGTCTTCAAAACCGCGAACTGGTTCACTAAACTCGACAGTAAAATTGATCACGTCTGAATCGGTGGGATCCGCTTGGTCTGCTGCCTGATTCACTGTCACCGACGGTCCTTCATTGTCATAAACTACTGATGCCGTATTAGAGGCAGTATTGCATTTGCCGCCTGCATCACAAGCCACTCCAGCCGGAACGTACATAGAGACTCGTCCCGGTTGAGTCATACCGCTGACTGCTACAATCCATCCGCCGTCAGTTTCGGTAAAGTCTACGGTCTTCACGGCGCCTGCACCAAACGCTGTCCCGCCTACGACAACGTCACTCGGACTGTCACCGAACCCAGATACTATTTTGTTGAATACCACGAGGAATCTCACAGGCGATTCATTGGTTGGATCACGCTGATCCTGCGCGGGTGATACTGCCACCTGTGGACTCGTGCCGTCGTCAAACCACACAACATTGTCGGTGCTCGTCGAAGCTGTATTGGCATTCCCAAGCGCGTCGTGAACTACCCCTGCCGGAATCGACGCGATCACTGTCCCGGAGCTAGTTACCCCACTGACCTCCACGGTATAGCTTGCACCAGTTCCCTTGACAGTTACGGTTTTCGTGCCACCTGCCGTGCCGGTTATGCTCACGTCACTCGGGTCAAAGTCGACGACGCTCTTGCTAAACACAACCGAGAACTTAATTGGCAATACCGTAGTGGGATCAGGCTGACCTGGTGCTTGATTAATTGTCACACTTACTGGTGTGATATCATACGTCACGACGTTGTCCGTACTTGTAGATGCAAGAGTGGGACACCCGTTTTGACCAACCGCCGCACCCGCACGCACACTTGCTATAACGGTGCCGCTCCGCTTCATACCGCTTACTGCCACGTTGTAAGCGCTACCATAACCGGTTACGACGACATTGCTGGCTCCGGCAGTACCACCGAGAATTACGTCGTCTGCTCCAAAACCCGTCACCGGCTCGCTGAAGACCACAGTGAAGTTAATAACGCTTGCTGCTGTTGGATCTGCCTGGGTAGCGGCTTGATTAATTGTAACGGTAGGAGGAGCAGCATAAGTTGCAGAGGCAGTCACCGACTTAGTCGTCGCATTGCCCCAAGGATCACTCGCGGCACCAGCCGGCAAAGTTACGTCTACTTTCCCTGCATTTACCGGTTCAACACTGAGTACGTAGCTGGCATTCGAACCGACAAGTTCGACCGCTTGACCGTTGTTGATTACAAAGTCTTCCTTCGTGAGGTTGCGTACTGGTTCGTTGAACGTGACGGCAAAGTCTATTGGAGAAATGCATGCGGAACCAGACGGCGCAGTTATGGTACACACAGGATTGTCCGTATCCTGAACCTGTATCTGCAAACACCAGCTCTGAAGTACTCCCGACGCATCCGGACGGTCATCAACTACTTTCAGCTTCCACTGCCCCGTTATTTTCTTTCCGTCGAACTTAGCTAGTAGATCGACAGGCTTGTAAGATCCTGTAAACGGTGCACGTCCAGTGACTATGGAACTGTCCGCCTCGTCATCTAATACCGTGTTAACAAAACCGGAGCCCTTGCCGCCGACATGCTCGAAGAGGGTTACTTGTGTACCATCGGGTCCTATCAGGTACGCCGAAAGATCACTAATGTAGTTGTGTGAAACGGTCAGTCTTACGTTGACATCCGTGATGCTACCAGAGAGATACGATAGATCGATGGTGGATTCGACACCCGCTGTATCGTTGTCAGGAATCGCCACTGAACTAGTCTGACAAAGCTCGGGCAAATACAACACAGTGTTATCCGTAGACACCGACGCTGAATTGGTGTTGCCCAGGGCGTCTTGCGCTACACCAGCACGAATGGATGCCCTCACACTACCCGGCGCCACCATGCCGCTGACTTCAATATCGTAAACAGTCTTATCATATGGGGGCAGTTCGGTTATCGTAGCCAAAAGAACAGGGTTAAGGGTTATAGTGCCGGCAACAGCAGGTGAAGACTTGCGCTGGAATCTGTACACGCCTGATCCCCAGAATGCGGAGAATGATTTGATTTCTCCCGGCGCTAAGTTCAGCGTGTCAACAGTATCACCAGCATCAGTCAGTATTTCGAGCGCAAACGCACTCCCAGTATCGTTACGCCATCTGATAACGTCTCCGTGATTCGCCACGATGGTATCCGGTTCGAATGTTCCGCCGGGTTTTATCAATATAGGATCTAACACTTGCGGGTCAGAAGCTGTACCTGAAACGACCACGTCACTAGTCTCGAAGCCAAACACTGGTTCGCTAAACACTGCCGTGAAGTGGATAGAGGATTCGGATGTGGAATCTACCTGTGAGGCAGCTTGGTTAACAGTAACATTTGGTCCGACGTTATCGAATCGGACAACATTGTCAACGTAGCTAGCCGGTAAATTGGTATTTCCAGCAGAATCCCGGACAACGCCGGCAGGAATGTTTGCGATCACGGTGCCAGCTGTTGTCTGACCTGGTGGAACGGATAAACCACTTACGGCAACAGTATAGTTGCGTCCGCTACCGGTTATAGTTACCGTCGCGCGGGATACTGCTGTACCGCTTAGCTGAACGTCTGAAGGCTCAAACCCAGTAACATCTTTGCTGAAAGTGACCGTAAACCGAACTGGCTGAGTATTGGTAGGATCTGGTTGGTCATCCTTCTGATTTATAGTGCAAGTCACGGGAGTTGCATCATATGTGACTATGTTATCCGTGCTTGTGGAAGCAAGATTGCCGTTTATTGGTATGGTAGCAGTTGTAGGTACGCAATCGAACGCTACGCCCGCTGGCACGCTACAAGTCACAGTACCCTTGGTTTGCATACCGCTAACAGCCACGTTATAAGTGCGGTAACGACCAAACGCATCCGGCGTACCAATGGGAGTAATTTCAACATTTAGCGTTGACTTGCCGTCTGGTCCCGTGAAACTTGCAGTTCCGTCAACTACTACGTCCGTTCGATCGCCAAACCCGATCACCGGCTCTGAAAATACAACTGTGAAGTTTATTACAGGATTGCTCGTCGGATCGTTTTGAGTGGGTCCTCCGTAGAGTCCTGATGCTTGATTTATGGTGCAGGTCGGCGGTGTATGATCCCACCAAACCATGTTGTCGGTGCTCGTAGAAGGCAAGTTACCATTTCCTGCAGCGTCAAACGCTGCATTGGCAGGAACGGAAGCAATCACCGATCCAGCTGTGGTGATCCCAGTCACGCTGATCAAATAATGAGTCCCCTCGCCAAGGACTCTTATGCTCTTGGTACCACCAGCACTACCGCTTATTACAACGTCACTAGCAGTAAATCCAGTAACCGGCTCGCTGAACACGGCAGTAAAGTAGACGACGGTAGGTGAACTCGCGCCGGACGGATCTGGCTGAACATAATCTTGGTTGACCTGAACGCTCGGAGGAATACGATCAACCTGAATAAGTGCTTCATTTGACTCTACATTGTCGAGGGTCCCATACCGTGCAGCACCTGCCGGCACTTTAACGCGAACGTTCACATAAGTGTTACCCGGCTCAGGCACCGCGTTCGGATAAACTTCAAGCCGATAACTTGTGGTATCGATTTGAGTGAGTGCCCCAGCAGTGCCCTCCGAAACAAGAACCTTAGATGCACTGAACCCACTAACCGGATTTGAAAAAGTGATTTTGAACTTAACAGGAGACAAATTGGTTGGACTCGGATCCAGCGGCTCAACAACACAAGTAGGCCCAGATGCCCGGTAGGCGTATTTCAGCGTGTTGCGTAGTGGCGTCAAGGTTGCATCGTAATAGCTAATGTGCGCGCCACCCGAAGAATCGATCGCTAAGGAAGCGTACTGACCGACATCATAAGTACTGACACCTGCTTCCGCTACTCCATCATCGATCACGGAAAGCGTCCAGTTGGGGTTAACAGCCGAATCGCCTTCGGCGTACTTTAGGTCGCGCCGGCTTGATTCACCATCGTAATAGGCTATACGCGGCAGACCGTTATAAAGAGCAAGAGAACAGTATCTACCAACATCACCGTCAGAATCGACCATGCTAAAGACCCAGGAAGATCCGTCCCACGCAGCATATACCAGATCTTTGTTGTTCCCGTCATAGTAGCTGATCCGAGGGCGACCCGTGACAGGATCAAGAGCCAGCGAACAGTATTGACCAACATCACCATCGGACGCAACTACAGAAGTGTTCCACGTACTACCATCATAGGCAGCATATTTCAGATCTCTGTTCGTGAAGTCGTAGTAGGCTATCCTTGGATAACCTGTGTTCGGATCCAACGCTAGCGACGCGAATCTGCCGACATCGCCAGCGCTATCGACTGTTACCTTTGTCCATCTGGATCCGTCATATGATGCGTACTTCAAGTCGCCATTTGCCACATCATAGTATGCAATGCGAGGAAGCCCGTTATACAAGGCAAGCGACGTAAACTGGCCGACATTGTCGGTCGATCCGGTTGTTCCATCCACAGTCGTGATCTGCCACGTGCCAGATCGCCACACTGCATACATCAGATCACCGTTGGTGACGTCGTAGTAGCTGATGTGCGGATTGCCTTGTGCATCGATCTTTATCGATGTGTAGCGACCTACGTCATCGTTTACGCTCCCAGGGCTATTACCATCTACGTTTTCAACGTGCCACGCCTGTCCATCGTAGTAAGCATATCTTAGCACGCCGTGATTGCCATCTACGTAGTAGTAATACGCGATTCTTGGGTTTCCGCTCGCATCAAGCGCAATCGACGAGTACTCGCCCACACGTTGAACGTCCTCTCTATTCGCGTCCACAGTATCAGACCAATACGGATTGGTGCAGTTGACGGTAAGATAGTAACTCAGCGTGTTCCCTGCGGCATCACTTGCCGTGATAGTAATAAGGTTTCGTCCGGGCTTTAGGTAAATTCCTCGAGCATACCAAGTGGACGTGCCAACACATGGTCCGCTTCCACCTCGGTCGTTTGTCCAAGTCACTCGTGAAATTCCAACGTCGTCAGCCGCGGTTCCAGCTATATCGATTTTTGTGGCACTGGTAGTATATTCGCCAGAATATGCCGGCGGCTGAGGTAAACCTGATGGAGTCGTAATGGCTAAAGAGTGTGGCGGAGTACCATCGTAGTTCACCTGTGGAACCGTGCATGAATCTTCTGAAGACCACCAATCTGACTGATCAGGAACGTCCTGACTGCAGTCAATGAACAGCCTGACGTAGCCGGAATAGGTACAACCGCTTACACCCACGTAGTAAACTTGCCCTTCTGACAAGGGCTCGCCGGTGCCTGTAACAACGATGGTCTTGGTGCCTCCTGCAACTCCCGGAGTAGTAGGAGGATCTACTCGAACATCACCGAGCCCAAACCCGTGCACCGGTTTGCTAAACTCGACCATAAAACTTATAGTCTTACTATTGGTATTGTCCGGCGAAAGCGCTTGAATATTAATTCGAGGAGCGTCTGTGTACGGGACAGTCACTTCATTTGATGCTGTACTCTCCCAACCAACATCGTCTAAGGCTGCCTTCCCCGCGATTTGAATCGTAAATGGTCCATCAGTACGCGGATAGATGACCACAGTGTATAGTTTGCCTGAACCGCTAACTTCGCACGCAGGTCCGAGACAAGACGCACCTGATGGAAAATGAGCAGCAACCTCATAGCAATCCGGGTCCGTAGCAGAAACACCATTAATTAGGACATCACTCGCGTCGAAGTCGATGACCGATTCGCTCTCGTCAATGAACTCAACATTGAATGTCAGCATGCCTGTGGTCGGATCACAAGGCATAGCTCTGGTAGGATTGCCATCAGCAGCCGTCAGTCTTACATCAGGTGGCGTTGCATCAACGCGAAACTCTGGACTCAGTGCATCATTTGCATCTCCCTCGTCGTTTGAACACGTCGAACCGGCAATTTCGATCCAAATGTAGCCGTCCCCGTGAATGCCTGAGCCCGGAAGAATAATCGTGGGGTTAGGAGTGTTTCCATTGAGAACAACGACCTGATCGACGGCGGCAGGTTGGTTGCCCGCCTGCCGAACGTTGGGACGTCTAGTGTGAATGGTAATATCCCCTTCGGTAATGTTTATATTGGTGGCATTTTCAACGGTAACGTTGAATACCACATCCGGTGTAGGATTCGGTCCGTCTGTCATTACAACGGACGGCACTGGAGGATCAATAGTAATGGTGGGCACCTGTGCTTGCGCCGACCGTATTCCAACCAAAGATATGGCGAATATTGCTAGTACAACGAAAAAGCCTTTTCTCATAACCGAACTTCTCCTCCGGTTCCGCCTGGGCAATTCCACTAACCGAATCCCAAAAACTAATTTGCACGCCTAGGGAGTACAGTACCTAAGCGACCGTCTGCATTTCGGCTTCGACAAATTATGCTATGACCAGCCTCCAGGTGTCAATAGCCAGCAGCGCCCAGACGCCTGGATTCTATTCGTTTAGAATATGATTAGGCGTTCAATGTTCCGACTGCGCATGCAGGAAATGAACAGAAACACAATCTATTGTGACGAACGCAACTTGGCCACGTTCGACGCAAACTTAGAGTCATACAGAGCCTGAAGGTAGCTGCGAAGATCAGGGTCACTCGTAACAACAATGAACCGCGTAACGTTAACCGTTCCGAGATCCAAATCTAACCTTGAATCCGCCGCGTTCCACTTCACATCCTGAACCCCGTCGCAGGAAATTTCGAAAACTGCTTTTGGGCTTAACCAGTCGGGCGTCCGCAGACTAAGCTTTGCTCTATCGACTGGTCTGACGACAGTACCTGCCCTATCGCACGCGTAGTCATCATTCACAACTATTAAAACAATCGTATCTAAGCCCGACGCAAGACTACGGACCCACAGTCTCGGGTGAGCCTCAATTTCGATATTCACTGGACACGCCTTGGTGATAATAGGTCCCGCTGTCCGGACCTCTGCCCCGAGCAAGCCTATTTCCCGCCACAACGATCTCGCCTCAGGTGTATCTGCTCCTAGCCCATTTGAACCAGTACCTCGGGCACTCAATGGCACAAACCACCAGTATGAAAAAGCCTTAGCACCTGCTGCGAGGGCGTAATAGACTTCAATTCGCTTCTCAATAGGCGTAGCAAAACGGAATTTCCAATCTTGCCGCACAACTTGCGTGCTATTGAGTATTATGTGGAGTGGTTTCGGCGCGCAAGCACTTTGACTACAGCTCGCGACAGCATAGACTTCGGTAGCCTTGGTATACGCGGGCAGTTTGTAGAGTTTTTGGTAGTACACATCCGCTAGATGGCTTTGAAAATAAGGGTCCGCAGCAAATATATCGGGCAACTGACCATAGGTATACCAGTTATCCGGCTTAAATGTCATGTCCACATTAAGCATATTCGGCGTGAGTGGATCGGCATTTCTAAGTTCATTCGCGCGCTCAACTAGTCCCTGACCTAGGCAACCGATTTTTGAACTTGCCGGCACACCTTCGACCTTGTAATCCGCCGTGTCTGGTTCATCAGCTAGATAATAAGCCGCCGGTCTAAAGGCTTCAGTGTGCTCGGTAACAACGCGACGAATGCCCAACTGCTCCATCAGTTGTCTCCCTTCAGGGCTATTCATAAAAACACGCACTGCATCTGAAGCAATCGTGACCATATGACCGTTAACATTGTGCTCAGCAAGCTCCCGTATGAATCTCCGCGCCAGATCCAAATCATTTGCTTTCCCCGGTCGGGCGCCCCATACTCCGTAGAACAGCTCATGATCCCAACAACGCAACCCTGCCGTGGCTTTTGATCCGTCGCTGAAAATCCCTGTGAAGCAATGGAAAGAAGCACGGTCAAGTGCCTTAGGCAGTTTGCAAACAACCGGCGCTATATCGACGCGTGGATCAGAACCGATAGTGCAGTTCTTAGTTATGTCATTTCCATCAAGGAAAACTCGTTCTAACTTAGACTCGCCCCTCGGCCTTTCGAAATAGAGAAACGCCTCGCTCAAGCCTGAGGAAAACCCTATGCTTTTGGCCAACGTTTTTCTCGGCGCATTGCTCACAGAAATGTCCGCGTGCCCATTTGTGAGTTCCAATCGTAATGAAACATTCGGCAGTGCTGGCTGTCGACGCACTCTTATGACAACAGAAGCGGTGGCACCCGGTTCAATCTGAACGGGGTCTACCTTCCACCAGACTGGTTCGCCTGCCTCAACAAGGGTGTCAAGTTGAGATTTCGGAAGCTTTGAAAAATGGATACTTGCTGCATAGGCCACCTTCTTGAATTTCCGCTGATCTGAATATGCAATTGCTTTCTTCAGGCTTATGCCCTGCAGAAGAACGTCTTCCACCGCGACCCTCTGTGTCGAGTTATTGCGTACGTATGCGTGAATGTACCCGCCAAGCACTCTCTGACTTTCACGTTCAGCCGCGCGTGACCATTCATCCACTGGCAAGTCAGACCAGTACTGTACGAATTCGGGGAAGGGTTTGTCGGCGACAAAAAATGCGTCTATCACGTCTGTGCTACACGGAGCTGACAAGCTGGTCAATCCGAAAAGTATTCCAGCGACCGCCAAAACAGTTATGCGAAACATTGGGTTCCCTCCTCGCGCTTGTTAGCGATACATCTCTAATGTATCAAGCATGGCGAATAGGTTTTCTTCTGGAGTTTCACTAACTATTAGATTCGAGCATCCCACAATCACGCTGCCCAGTTCGTGCGCTACCTCGAGACAAGACAAAGTCTCTTCGACTACTTCTTCGCGAGTTCCGACGTGAAGCGTGTGCGAACTAATATTGCCGACTAGAGTCAAATGGGGATAACGCTCACGTAACTTGCGAAGGTCCATCCCAGCACGTCGATCAATTTCATAATAACCGTCCACTTCTGTGAACAAATCATCGGCAATAGGCCATAGATTGCCGTCACTCGCGAAAAAGTAATACATCCCAAAGCGGTGACAGATTTCGACGATCTTTCTGAGCCGTGGAAGAACGAGCTCTCTGAAAATACTGGGCGCATACATCGGTCCTTTGTTGTTCGCCAAGTCCATACCACCTAGAACCACGCGTACTCCGAGAGGCGCAGCCGCGGAAATAGTCTTTCGCGCACGCTCGACCTGTATGTCCAATAGGCGTTCGACCAGATCGCGTCGAAGCATAATAGCTTCCATCCACGCCCGTGAACCGTATGGAACCCCCAAAGCTACACCCCACAAAGGTATCGCACGCCTACCCTGATACGCATTGACAGCGCGGGATATCTCGACAAATGAATCCGGACCCGGGTTGTAGACGCTTACGGCCTGCTCCTGCTGTTCCACCTCGATTTCCAAGGATTCTAGATCCTGTTGGTAATCCTTACTGCAATCAATGAGCTGATAAAGCTCGGTGCGCGGATCGAAGCGCATTACTCGCCATCTGCCATTAGGATCGCCATACATGAAAGTGTACTCGTCAATTCTCTGAGTAGGCTTCTCCGGCTCGCGCCAATATGCAACTCGCACCATATCTAAATCGAGAACAGTGCCCAGATCGATCGCATCCCGGAGGCTCCGTTCAAGAAACTCCTTGTGTGCATCTGGACCGTTCCAAAGCGCAACAGCCTCGCGCCATTGCTGCACCCCACCACCGACATATGCCTCCCTACCTAGTATGATGGAGGCAATGCGCGAGGAAAAGGACGCGTGGTACGTAGGCACGCGGTCATAAGATTTATGTTCACATGCGGCATAGAAACGTTCGGCGGGGACCATAAATGACTCACACTACCGTTTATACATAGCGAAAAAGAAATCCTACTCAGCTGTATTCATGAGCAAGACTCACTGTGTACAGAACCTGACCATTCCGATTCGGCGAGGCAGACAAAAAACGGCAACATTGAAGATCGACATGGCAAACATTAGCGCATAATCATTTTGTCGCCATAGGTCCCGTTGCCGTCATAGTCAAGCCCCTCAATTGGCACGCAGAATATTCCGCCTGCTGGAGGTGAAAAGCGCACGTGCCCATCCAGAAAGGCATAGTTAGAGCCATTGCCGTGCCTATTCGGATGGCGCTGAGGGTTTACAGCATCATCTGCGCCCCACCCAAAGCCTCGTGCCAAACCATCCGGGGACACATGGTGTGAAAAAGTGCAAAAGAAAGCGGGAGTCCGAGTAGGAGTGCGGATTTCACTGAGCATTCGACCGCGTCCCGGCATATAATACTTTGGCGGTCCATATACTTCTATCCGACCGTAAGCTCCTGGTGCGGTATAAAAATAGTTTGGAAGGGGATCTACTAGAGTCTCGTTGTAACCGTAGGCCATGTGTCTTATGCTTGGCGGATAGTGTGCTGTATCATAGTAAGGCTGGGGGCATATGACTATTTCGTTGTTTTTAACATACTTGTCGTATAGATGAACCTCAAAATCTCCCTGCTTCCACCAGCTCAAGAATTGCATGCTTGGCATCTTGCCACCATAGTCATCTATGTAAGCAAACAGTGCAGCGCATAGTTCTTTCATATGGGCTTGGCACTTTCCGGTGTTCGCCTTTTCCTTCGTTTTAAGCAACACAGGGTAGAACACAGCCGCCAGAATTGCGATTATTGCAATTACGACTAGTAGCTCAATCAACGTAAACGCCCGGTTGCTTCTGGTAACCATAATATACAACCTCCTTATCTTAGCACTACCGCGTCTCCAACTGTACCATTCCCATCGTAGTCCAAGCCGTCTGTTGCGTTATAAACGCCCCCACCTGCAGGTTTTAGCCAGCGCACGTGCCCATCAAGAAACGAATAGTTCGAACCACCTCTATGTGCATTGGTCATTCGCATAGGATTAAGTGCATCCACTGGTTCCCAACCCCATCCGTTAGGTCCGTAGTCACCAGGCGCTGGGTGAAAACTCATTGCGCAAAAGAACACCGGAGTTTTGGAAACTTTCGGTATGCTTGCCAGAAGACGGCCATCGCGGTCAGCAATAAAATAGACGTCAAGTCTCGCGGTCTTGATGGGTCTGTCACTTAAGCGTCCGCATAGACACTCATTGTACGCGTAGCCTTGATGACGGACTTCCCTGTAATATGTGTCGTAGTATTTTTGTGGACAGAGAAGGATATTGAAGTTCTTGACATAAGGCTCGTAGAGCCTAACCATATGCACCCAAGGATACCTGGCTAGCGTGCCTCCAAAATCGTGGTAAGTAAGGAATTGTATCCACGGCAGCCTGCCGTTCCAAGTGTCTGTATACATCATCAGTGCTTGAACCAGCTCCTTCTGGTGGCTCTGACACTTGGCCAAAGAAGCGTTTTGCCTGGCAGTTATGAACACGGGGAAAAGTATCGCTGCCAATATCGCAATTATGGCTATAACAACCAGCAACTCGATGAGCGTAAAGCCTCGAGCTTTCGGATAAGCAGACATTACATCCCCACCCCCAACAAACAATTGCACCGATAAAAATCGCGGCGAACTGGTGGTATTATATTACCAATAGCGTTATATCACCGACGCTTTTTCGTGTCAAGACTTACTTACAGCTATGACAGTTGCTAAAATTTATCCACAGCAGATGGAGGATTGGGATTGGAAAAACTGGAAAAGGAATGGCTAAGAACGCAACCGGATATCGTGATCTATGTACCAGATGAAACAAAGAGCCCTGGAGAAACAAACCAACACTTGAATGTGGTTCTAACCCCGAAAGGCGCTTACCTAGCCACGTGGACTTCCGGTACCTACGAGGGTGCTCCTGACCAAAGAGTACTATACAGTAGGTCCGAAGATGGCGGTTTGACATGGTCCAAGCCTGAAGTAATTGACGGTGCATCACCGGAAGATGAACCAGGCACGGGCATGGCTAGTTGGCAGTTTTTGGTAGTCGCAGGTAATCGAATATGGTGCTTTTATAACAAGAACATCGGAATCGATGACGCACGAGCCTCGGACACCGGGGTTTTGCGCTGCCGTTACTCTGACGACGACGGTATACACTGGAGCAAAGAAACCTACGATTATCCAATAGAGCCCAGCGCAATAAGCAATCCGGACCCCCATGTACCCCCAACTTGGATCGTCTACCAAAATCCGACTCTACTTCCATCAGGACACGTCTTAGCGGGGTTCACACGTTGGGCATCCAACGCAGTCGATCCCGGAATGGGCATGTTGGAACGTAACTCGGAAGTATGGTTTTTGCGCTTTGAGAACATAATGACCGAGCTCGATCCGCACAAGCTTATCGTGACAACTTGGCCAAAATCACCGCACGGATTGCGAGTTGAAAGCCCATTTAGGCCCGGTGTAAGCGTCGCCCAAGAACCAACAGTTCAACCATTATCTGACGGGCGGCTGATTTGTGTATTCAGAACTCTTCGTGGTTGTATATACTATGCTTTGTCGGACGACGAAGGGCGAAATTGGGATGAACCTAGGCCTTTGAGGTATGAGCCTGGCGGTCAGCCGATCTTGAATCCTCTCGCCCCGTGTCCGCTTTATAAGCTAAAGGACGGCAGGTTCGTCCTTGTTTTCTACAATAATGATGGTTCCGGACATGGAGGGCAAGGACCGACAGATGCAGCAAATGTGAGGAATCCCGCGTGGATCACTGTGGGCCATGAAATCCCAGGTGAGAAGGACCACCCTATTCGGTTTGACGAACCCAAAATCTTTGCCGATACGAACTGGGTTCCCGCGCCTGGAACTAACCGCACACAAGTGGCAACGTATTGCAGCTTGGTAGAAGAAGATGGCAAGATCACACTGTTCTACCCCGATAGGAAACATTATCTGTTGGGAAAGCGTTTGACTCTGTGAAGAAGTGAAGTGTATCCCAAACCGCTTGCCTGAAAACAGCCAAGGAACCGCAAGTATCTAATAATTGGGGTAACATGATACCTGGACACCAGCGTTTGACCAGCAAAAGAATTTGAGTTGATAAGCGAGGTCGTTGTTACAGATAAGGTCGTTCTAGTCCTTGTGTCGTTCGGAAACGAGAGCGACTCCGAGATCGACGCCAAGGAAATACGACTTCTGATTGAAAGCGCCGGGGGTGAACTCGTAGACGAGATGCGAGTGCACCGTGACCGTCCCGACCCGCGCTTTCTAATCGGCCGAGGCCAAGCAGAAGAGCTTTTTCTTCGCGTCCAGGACTCAGAAGCAAATCTCGTTATTCTTAGCGAAGACCTAACTCCCACACAACAACGCAACCTAGAAGAAATAACTGGCGCGCGTGTCGCTGATAGAACCCAGCTTATTCTCGACATATTCGCGCAAAGAGCACGCACCAGCGAAGGCAAACTTCAGGTCGAACTCGCCCAACTGCAGTACCTGCTTCCAAGGCTCACTGGCAAAGGCACACAGCTCTCTCGCATAGGCGGAGGAAGCGCAGGAGGAATCGCGACCCGTGGCCCCGGCGAAACCAAGCTGGAAATGGACAGAAGGCGGGTAAGAAAGCGAATCGCAGTTCTGCAAGAAGAGCTCGAAGAAGTTGTAAAGCGGCGCTCCGTACAGAAGAAAGCCAGACGGCAGCTTATGATACCTACCGGAGCACTAGTAGGATATACCAGCGCTGGAAAATCAACCCTTTTGAATCTACTCTCGGGCTCAAATGTTGAAGCGCATCCGAGGTTATTTGCAACTCTGGATCCGACAACCCGCCGCGTGACATTAGACCAGGGACAGTCTGTCATAATCTCTGACACTGTCGGTTTCATTCGCAAACTTCCACACCACCTAATCGCAGCATTCAGAGCGACTCTGGAAGAAGTGACCGAGGCAGATTTCTTGATTCACGTCGTAGACGCAAGCAACGAGCACTTCAGGAGTCAACAAGAAGCGGTTCAAGAAGTACTACGAGAATTAGGTGCAGAAGCCAAGCCGGTTATAACAGTGTTTAATAAATCGGACTTGGTGGCTAACCAGTACGAGCTGCGGCGCCTGGTCGCCAACACTCCTGACTCCTGTTACATGTCCGCGCTAACAGGCGAGGGCAAGGAATACCTGAGGACACTAATAAGCCAGGTAGTAGCACGAGTCAGGCGGCAAGTAGCAGCGCTTATTCCGTATTCACGAGGCGACGTATTGGCGCTGTGCCACGAACGGGGAAGAATTCTACAGCTGCACTATTTGCCAGATGGCGTCTTCGTGCGTGTAGAAGTATCTCCCGAGTTGGAACCCAAACTTGCGCCGTTCGTACAGCACGGCGCTCGTGAAAAATGACTCTGCGAACGCCACGGCTGTTGACTTCCAAACCAATCTCATATCATAATGGGCTGTATTTGGCACTTAATTGGAGGGACCCATTGGTATTGCCACAGAGATTAACCTGTTATGACACGATCCTCGATTTGGTAGGTAACACACCAATGATCCATCTCACGCGGATGGGTAGCGGTTGCGTTTACGCGAAAGCCGAATTCCTGAACCCTGCTGGTAGCATCAAAGACCGTGTCGCGAAGCACATTATCGAGCGTGCAGAAGAAAACGGCGATTTAAGACCGGGCTACACAATTGTTGAAGCGACCAGCGGTAACACCGGAATTGCAGTGGCTTTTGTTGGTAGACTCAAAGGGTACCGAGTAATCATATGCATGCCCTCTGATATGAGTGAAGAACGTAAGAAAATAATACGTGCCCTTGGTGCCGAGTTGGTTGAGACCCCAGCCGAGGAAGGAATCTCCGGCGCCTGTATCAGAGCCGAAGAAATCAGGGCGCAGATTCCAAATTCTTACCTGCTGGGTCAGTTCGTCAATCCGCTAAACCCAGACGCTCACTATGTCAGCACCGCACCAGAGATATGGGAGCAGATGAGCGGTAAAATTGACGCTTTTGTTGCGGGTGTCGGAAGCGGTGGGACTCTGACTGGTGTTGGCAGATATCTGAAAGAGCGCCTGCCAAACGTTATCATAGCAGCAGTTGAACCCGAAAACGCCGCTGCGCTTCTCGGACACGAACCTGGCTTTCACCAAATTCAGGGAATCGGAGACGGGTTTGTTCCACCGGTTCTGGACGTGGAATTGATCGACGAAATCATAACAGTTTCTGATGATGATGCCATTCGGACAACACGCGAGCTAGCTGCAATAGAAGGATGCCTTGTTGGTACATCATCCGGAGCTAACGTATGGTCGGCACTGAAGCTCGCGGAAAAGCTGGGCTCTTCGGCTAAGATAGTAACAGTTCTCCCGGACAGAGCAGAACGATACTTCAGCACGAGCCTGTTGTAGGATTTGGAAGGATAGAGAAATGGAGTTGGTGGAGCTGAGGGGACTCGAACCCCTGACTTCCACACTGCCAGTGTGGCGTTCTCCCAGCTGAACTACAGCCCCACGTGCTCAACCAATTTGTATTATAGCACCGGCTTCAACCCGATGCAACTGCTTTTCTTGCTCTCGCGGGCAATATTTCCTAGCGGAGTCTGCGCCACGTTCACGTAACCCTCCAAGCAATCTAGATCCCTGATGCGCAATGCTGAAGCGGACTGACGCAAGTAACTGTTGAATTGATATCCTCAGTAACCGCGTGAACGATCATAAACATTTGTCATCGGTTCACCTCGTAAAAAGGCTGTCAAGTTTTTCTTGAATATATATGCGGCACTTTCGGCGTATCCGGGATGCGAGGCAGCCGCGTGAGGAGTTATGATCACGTTGGGTAAGTCCCAAATTGGACTGTTGGAAGGAAGCGGCTCCTGCGGAAATACATCCAGTGCAGCACCCCGTAGTTTCCCCGACTTCAAGGCATCCGCAAGTGCATCGTGATCGACCATTGCACCGCGTGCGACGTTGATAAGACACGAGTGTGGTTTCATCATTTCGATTTCCTTCCGGCCGATCAAGGCATGCGTCTCGGCGGTCAAAGGTACAGCCAACACCAAAAAATCCGATAACGGTAGAATTCTTCTGTAATCACCGGCGCCGTACACCTGGTCTACATTCGGTAATTCGCCGTCTAAAACCCTCTTGGTACCGACGACGGTCATTTCAAAGGCTTTTGCCAATCGGGCGATGTTGAGCCCTATCCTGCCGAGACCAATTATTCCCACGGTCTTGCCAGCCAGCACGTCAGCTGTCGCCGCAATCTCTGCCCTATCGTAATTGTGCTGCAACTGCAGACTCGCGGCAAGATTAAGACGGCGGGCAAGGGCAAGCATCAGTGCCAATACATGTTCGGCTACGACAACCCTGTGTATGCCCGCAAGTGTTGTCAGAATCACATGACTGTTCAGCAGCTCCGGAAAGACCGTATGGTCGATGCCCGCACTACCAAATTGAATCCATCTAAGCTTCTGTGCACGAGCAAATACTTCAGGAGTAATCTTCCAGCACAACATCACATCAGCGTCTACGACTTCTCGCTTTACATCCTCTTCGTCATCACATATTACGTACTGGTGACCACTAACTAGTTCTCTCACTATGGCAAGGTAACGATCAACAATTTCGCTAGATTCTAGATGGTATGCTTTCCAAACGACGAACTTCATCTTTCCCGTACTCCGATTGTTACATGGGGATTATTTACTGATGCTCGAAACCACTGCAAACGCGTAGGCTCAAGAAAAGTCACCTGGATCAATTCCTATTGCTCTGACCAGAGCTTTTGCGTCGGAGACCGTACACGGAGCGACTGCAACAGATCGCGCTCCCAAGTCAAACGCACTCGGGAGTTGATCGATCAGTGGACCAAGCAAGACTATAACCTGAGACGAAAACGACTGCTCGAGCCACAAAGCCAATTGGCTTAATGGCGGTTGATCTTCTAAGATTCGTGAAGACCGGTAGACATCAACAACAGCTAGGTCGGCCTCTCGGAGAAGCTTAACACAATGCAACTCATCCACTTGGGCACATATACCCAAATGCACCGCCGGCGGAGTCAAATTCTCGAAGAGTGCTTCAGCTCGCATAAGCTCCAGTGCAGACTGGATATGCTGAAAACCTTGATGATACCAGTCGCATGCGAAGACGATACTAACCTGATTTGGGGCAGCGAAGTGCATAGTGGCCCTCAGTATGTCGTTTATACTATCAACTGCTAAGAATACTATTTGCTTACCTGCCGCGAGCTGGAGAATCTCCGCGAAGTCCTTGTAAGATTCAAACCCGGAATACTTTGAGTCGACCACCAGACCGTCCGCGCCTTGGTGTAACGCTTCGTCCAAATCAGATCTGGATTGAACTATGGCATAAACTAACACAGTCTCCCCAGTGACTGTCTTGGCTGGCAGATGTTCCGCCGTGATATAGATCACGTTACGCGGTGCGGCAAGTTCCTGCATTCTTTGATAATGGATAATCGTCTCCAAGTCAGGATCAACGTGCACTAAACCCTTGCCACCATCCACAATGATGATGTCACCTTCGTGAACCGATTTCAGCAGATCCGGCAGGCCAATCACGCAAGGCACACTAACTTTAACGTCATCTGACGGCACTTGTGACTCAGCGGCAATCCCGATCGTATTTACCCCAGGAACGCGCAAGGAAGCGCCTATATTAAGGAGGTCGCATACAATAATAGCCTCCGGATAATCTTGGACTGGCAGCATTGCGTTCAATGCCTTTAATCCTTCTTGAAGGAGTGCTGGCGAGACGAGATTCAATCCGTGGATGGAATCAACCACAGCTCCAACAGCAATTGCAACGCCAGGCGTTACGGACACACCGTGTATGGTCTTCATAAACCGTCAACATCCTTAACAGCTGTCGCGAAGGATAATGAGCAGCCAATTCCGAATCACTTTTTGATTCGTCCGGCATCAAACACATTCCTTTGCCACAAGAACTTTCGCGGAGTCGCGGTTATAATGTCATAAAAAACAACCGCATACAAGGTAAGCAAATACCTCTCAGAAAATCAGAAATAGGTGTAAGAAATAAGAAAAACGGGTATAGGTGAGTTGATGCAAACGGGCGCAAGTCGTCTATGTCCATGTGCATTAACCTACATTAATGATTTCGTTAGGAAGCTTTCACAAAGGTAGTTTTTAACAGAGAGGTGATTTCAAATGCGACTCGACAAACTGACGATAAAAGCTCAAGAAGCGGTTCAGGATGCTCAACACATAGCCCAAGAATCAGGACAGCAGCAAATAGAGCCTGAACACCTTCTTCTAGCCCTCATTCAACAAGACGGAGGAATAGTAGGTCCAATACTCCAAAAGGTTGGAGCAAACCCTACGGAGTTAGCGAGAAGGGTTCAGTCGGAAATCGACCGCATGCCGAAGGTGTCTGGCGTGGCGGCAGGTTCTGCTATAGGACCGCGTCTACACCGGGCACTCGAAACCGCATTCCAAGAGGCTGAAAGACTCAAGGACGAGTACGTATCAACTGAGCACTTGCTCATAGGCATTGCTTCCCAGCCAGGACCTGCTTCGTCTATTCTTGGCTCTTCAGGCGCAACCCGCGACGCAATATATCAGGCAATGGCAGAGATACGTGGCACTCAACGGGTTACTGACCAGAATCCCGAAGACAAATATCAGGCACTTGAGCGATACGGGCGTGACTTGACCGAAGAAGCAAGAAAAGGCAAGCTCGATCCCGTAATAGGTCGAGACGAGGAAATTCGGCGCGTAATACAGGTTTTGTCTCGACGGACCAAAAACAACCCTGTTCTGATCGGTGAACCAGGTGTTGGAAAGACAGCCATAGTGGAAGGTCTTGCACAACGAATTGTAAACGGCGACGTTCCCGAAACGCTAAAGAACAAACGAGTAATAGCGCTCGACTTAGGGGCTCTTGTCGCGGGAACCAAGTTCCGTGGTGAATTTGAAGATAGGCTCAAGGCTGTACTTCGGGAAATCAAAGAAGCAGAAGGCGAAATAGTACTATTTATCGACGAGCTACATACTATAGTCGGCGCAGGTGCCGCCGAGGGAGCAGTCGATGCTGCAAACCTGCTGAAGCCAATGCTTGCTCGCGGAGAGCTTCGGTGTGTTGGAGCCACAACTATTGGTGAGTACCGGAAACACATCGAGAAGGATCCGGCTCTCGAAAGACGATTCCAACCAATCATGGTAAATCCGCCCTCAGTTGAAGACACGATAGCAATACTAAGAGGTTTGAAGGAGCGTTACGAGAACCACCATGGAGTGCGGATCAAAGATAGTGCATTAGTCGCGGCGGCTGTTTTGTCGGACCGTTACATACCGGATAGATTTCTACCAGACAAAGCCATAGACCTCATTGACGAAGCCGCATCACGCCTACGCATCGAGATTGATAGCGTGCCAACTGAGATCGATGAAGTCGAGCGCCGGATTCGGCAGCTCGAGATTGAGCGCGAGGCTCTTAAGAAAGAAACAGATGCCGCTTCCAAGAAGCATCTCGAAAAGCTCGAGAAAGAAATTGCTGACCTGAGAGAGCGCCTAGATGAAATGAAGGCGCATTGGCAAAAAGAAAAGGAAGCGATAACCCGAATCCGGGAGATTAAGAGCAAAATTGAGCAGGCTCGAATTGAAGAACAAAACGCCGAGCGGCGAGCCGACCTTGCGAGAGCTGCCGAACTGCGACACGGGATTATCCCTACGCTTCAAAAACAACTGGAACAAGAAGAAGCAAAGCTAGCCGAGCTGCAGAAAGAGCGCAAGATGCTCAAGGAAGAGGTGGATGAGGAAGACATCGCCGAAGTAGTTAGCAAGTGGACTGGTATACCGGTAACTCGTCTCATGGAAGGCGAGATTGAGAAACTACTTAAAATGGAGGAACGTCTCCGGGAACGCGTGGTTGGTCAGGACGAAGCCATAGTGGCCGTTTCGAACGCTGTGCGTCGAGCGCGCGCCGGATTGCAGGATCCAAATCGACCGATTGGTAGCTTCATATTCATGGGACCGACGGGCGTAGGTAAGACTGAATTGGCGCGGGCACTGGCGGAATTTCTGTTCGATGACGAGCGAGCTATGATTCGGATAGATATGAGTGAATACATGGAGAAGCACACTGTAGCTCGACTTATAGGTGCCCCGCCTGGGTATGTTGGTTATGAAGAGGGAGGTCAACTGACCGAAGCTGTTCGTCGACGGCCGTACAGCGTTATCCTGTTCGACGAAATTGAGAAAGCGCATCAAGACGTGTTCAATGTACTATTGCAGATACTGGAGGATGGACGACTAACCGATGGACAGGGTCGAACAGTAGATTTCAAAAATACGGTTATCATAATGACCTCGAACATCGGCTCTGAACTGATCCGCGAGCGCCAGTTGGCAGGCTTCCGGCATTCTGTGGGAGGACGGGATGCATATGAGGAAGAAACGCGTCGTTTAGTCCTCGAAGCCTTGCGGGCACACTTTAGACCCGAATTCCTTAACCGGGTTGATGAGATAATAGTGTTCAACGCCCTGAGCGAGGAAGACATTAAGAAAATAGTCGATATTCAGATTCGACAGCTGAACAAGCGACTCGCTGAAAAACACCTAGAGGTTCAGCTCACAGATGCTGCGAAAGCGCTTCTTGCCGAGAAGGGCTATGACCCAATGTATGGAGCTCGACCTTTAAGGCGAGCGATTCAGCGCGAGATCCAGGATCCACTTGCAATGAAACTTTTAGCTGGAGAGTTCAAGGAAGGCGATCGCATAGTCGTGGATGCAGGTCCCGACGGAAGCTTCGTTTTCAAGCATGCAGAAGCGGCAGCCGCAACGGTGTAGTGCCGAGTAATAGTGACTGAGTTCGAATCTGTGGGAGGGAACCATAGGCGACGTGGGGACAGTTCCCTCCCCAAAATTTTTTGCGGGGTTAAGCAGACCTTGACAAACACTTGCTCTGGTGATAAACCAACAATAAGATTGTTCCCTCAATGTGCAGCCTATTGATAAGCCAAACAGGTGGTACTTTGAACATCCTGAGCGAAGAAAGGAGAGAGGGAAATGGTTCGCCTGGTCACCAAGACTGTTGCAGTACTTTTGCTCTCGTTGACATTCCTTATCTGCAAGCATCTCGCACTAGCAGACACCTACACAAACACTTTCACCAACACGTCAGGCAAGCAGTGGATTGCTTGGCATGTCGAGTGCACAAATGTTGACAGTGTTAATTACAGTACAGCAAATGTCTACAACACTTCGGCACCCTCCAGCAAGTGGAAGATATACTTTTTTGAACAAGGCAGTAACTTTTATCAAAGAAAAGGATTTCTAGCCTACCCTGCAGATGGCTCAGGAACCGAAATAGATCCTGGAGAGACGCTGTCGATTACGTTCACTTTTACACCAACATCAGGAATGACTCCTTCATTTACCCAGTATCCTATCGAATGGCCATTGGACGGCGATATAGTTGTCGTGACTCCCGAAAACATGGAATCAGTCGGCTGGAGTATAGTAACCAATGGCGGAGCTAAGGCGGGAATTGTACCGTACGGACCGGGAGTATGGGAAGCGAACCGTGCTCTAGTTGCTGAAGAATACAATATTCATCTCGGCAGAGGTTCATATTACGCCGAGCTGGATTATTCTGGTGGACCCGGAAGTGCCGAAACACCTGCAACTGCTTGGCTGGGGCTGGACACGTTCAACGGCCAACCGTTAGCAGGCGTCCCGCTCAAGCGTATCAAGACAATGAAGTACTTCTGTTTCCAAAGTAAGATACCCACACGAACTACCCACCCTTCCTATTGGGACAGTTGGAATGCATGGTGGATATACCCCAGGCAACCAATCTGCCTTGAGTTAACAGCCGAAAGCCCGGACGGTTCACAGAGGCTGCAATTCTGGTTCCGGCCGTGGAATACTTCAAAGGTAAGTGGAGATAACTCAGGCAGGCAAAATCGCCGCTGGCTATGGTACGACTGCATAAATGGAACTCCCCAAATTCAAGTTACGCGCCGATGGTATGTTTACAGAGGGCTAGCCGAAGATGGTGTGACCAGTCTAGATCAGGTTTTCGACTCGTGGTCGGACTTGGTCGCGGTGTACGGAGATTGGAAACTAGTTGCCACTTCAAACGATCCTTGGCCAATCGGTTACAAGAGCGCTGGATGGGATGAAACGACAAATCCGCCGGGTTCTCCTACTTGCACCGCAACTGGCAAATGCCTAAATTTCGTTGTTGGGGCTCGTAAGGGTCAAACCCACATATACGGACCGGATAATGACTACCAGCTAAATGTAGTAAACTGGGCTGGATACTACTGGGGATTGCGTGGAAATCTTGATTTCTTCACTTTGGGCATTGACCGAAATGGAGATGGTGACGACACCGACCCCGGTGAGCGAATAACGTACGATTTCGAACCTTCTCCGAGAGATTTACCGTTGCGAAAAGTAGCTCTCAATCAAGAGGCAACGTACGACCGCATTATGGGGACTTATGTCAAACAAGGATCGCACGAATGGAGACGTGTGGATCCTGTGCTGAATTACTACCCAACAATGATTTTCGGAAAGGTCACCAAGATAAACAACGTCTGCTTCGAACTGGACGACGGCAGCAACATACCGATGAAAACCAGGGTATACCTAATACGCAACTTGTATAACTACTACGACGCAGCATCGGGTTATACTTTTCCGGCGACAGGACAGTACTGGTGTGTTTGGGGCTGGTTGGAAAAACCTCGCTTCTTCCCTGATGTGGAAAAACCCCTATGTTTATGGACAAGCATTTTTAACTGCAAAAGAATCAAGTAACAAGCCTGGTTTAAGCTTGTGCTGACAAACTGACCGCGTGCCATTGCAATGACTCACCCACAATGCGTAGCGGCAGGATATGCGATCACCTTCGAAGAATCTGAATGTTGAAACTGCACTTGTTGAAGTCCTTCGTTGTTCTGACGAATAGCAGTATTCCAAGGAGGCTAGTCAATGGATCTCTTTGAGGCGATTGCTAAGCGCCACAGCTACCGCGGTCCCTATCAAGACCGACCTGTGCCACGCGAACATCTGCGTCAGATCGTCGAAGCAGGTATAAGGGCTCCGTCAGCTAAAAACGCTCAAAGCACGAGTTTCGTCATTGTAGACGACCCCAATACAATGGCTCGCCTGCGCGAAATCGTTCCTATTACGGCTCCAGCAGCAATCGTATGTGTAGTGGATGCAATACCTGTCGTTCACGGCAAATCATTCGAACTGGAAGACTGTGCGGCTGCTGTAGAAAATATGCTTCTTGCAATAACGGCCCTGGGCTACGCTAGTGTATGGCTCGAGGGCGCACTGCACGGGGGAAAAGCTGACCAGGTAGCAGAACTATTGGGCGTCCCGCCGGATAAACGCGTGCAGGTTATTCTGCCTGTGGGTGTACCTACTGAAAATTGGAGCCAGCGAGAAAAGAAACCCTTTGAAGAACGTGCGTGGTTCAACCGATACGGAGCGTAAACCAGACTCCACTCTACATTCCTGAAGTAAGGAGACGAAAATGTCATTTCGCATCCGTGGATACTACGTGATACCTTCCAGAAATCAGTTCTGGGGATTGAGCGAGTGGAAAAGGTATATTGATTGCGCTCACGAAGATGATTGCAATTTGATAGTATTGTGGATTGCAGGGAGTTTTCCTTCTCGAAAGTATCCAGAAACCTGGAGCTACAACAGAGCACACCGCAATATCCAAGAAAACTTTTACCCAGCGCTGATAGACTATGCGCACTCAAAAGGGATTCGAGTAGTCCTAGGATTCACACCGTACGCTTACGACGGAGTAGCAAGCTACGCGTCCAAACATCCGGAACTCGCCGGACGCAATCCGGACGGATCAATCTACAAAACACAGGGAATCCACGACGTGGCGATGATGCTTTGTCCAAACCATTCAGAAGCACGACAGTTTATGTTGGACTATGTCCGCGAGATGGTTTTCAATTTCCATCCCAATGCCGACGGGCTTTTCGTGGAATCCTCTGACTACGGCCACTGCCAATGTGAGAGCTGTCAAACCAACTACGTCAAGCGCGAGTGGGATTTTGTTCAACAGATATCTGATGAAGTCTGGCAAACTAATCCCGATGCGACCATAGTTATCTATCCGCTGTACTTTCAACGTGGGATTGCTGAGCCGAATAGTCGCTTTACGCTCCAATTTACCCCTCACAGTGCACACATTACACCGGACGTGCTCGGGATCAATTGTGACAAACTCTACTGGGAGGGTTTTTCGTTCTCCAGCATTAACGTCGTAGCCAGAGGAGCTCGTGTCGCTTATGAAAATGACCTTGATGGATACATAGTGGCAATGGAAACATTTGGCTATACGCAAGAATTGAACGGCAGGCTCGTCAAATATGAACCTTTCGACGTGCCCTGGAGTACTGCCGAGTTCCCTATGGAAGATCTCGTTCCTCGTTTCCTAAGATTCAGTTACAGGTTCTACTCGCAAAACCCAAATGCCACTGAGCAAGACTATCGAGCCGCCATATCGAGGCATTTCTTCGGGGAAGAAAACGAGAAAGGCGCCGAAGATTTGGTGTATGTGTGCTCCGTTCTACAGGAAGATTTTCAGCACTTTGGTAGGCGTAGCTCTCTTGTCCATCCCGAAGACTTCGATTTTCAATATCCGCCGGACAAGCGACCAGAAGCTTACGCAAGGTATAAAGACGTCCTCAAGAAAATGGAAATGATAGCCGAGAAACATTGCTCTTATGAACTGGGACACATTGCACGATGGATTATAGACAAATGGCGAGCGATTCACCCAGAACTATTTTGATCCAGGAGTATTTAGCAGATGATAAAATTCCTGTTCTTTGACTATTCCGAATTAGAAACAGTTAATGGGTTTCAGCGGGAGCTGCAAAAGCCGGTGAAATACCCCGGAAATCCTCTATTCATAGCAGACAAGCCTTGGGAAAACGGCAACATGCAGCTTTACGGTAGCGTAGTAAAGGCTGCTGGAAAGCCATTTCAGCTTTGGTACAGCGTTGTGCACAGGCCATTCACTATGCTGATGGCCTACGCGGAAAGCGAAGACGGGATAGAGTGGCGACGGCCTGAGCTAGATGTGTACGAGTACGAAGGACAGAAAACAAATATAGTCTTCACAGCAGACCCCCATGGTCCTGCGGTGATTTACGACGAGGTCGATCCGCGCGAAGACTGGAAGTACAAGATGATGTGCGGAGCTGCACCGTCGCGCGCCATCTGCGCATTTCGAAGCTGCGACGGAATTCACTGGATTCCCGTTCGCAAATACCCGGTGATTTCGACAGATCCCGACTGTCCCATGGCTCTTTTCAGGACTCCGGACGGCCGATTTGCTGCACATCATAGGCTGTCCGGCTATGGGCGCAAAGTCTTTCGGAGCGAATCTTGGGATTTCCTATACTGGAGCGGTGAACCACGAATGATTATGGAGCCTGACGCTGGCGATCCACCTCAAATCCAGTTCTACGGCATGGGCGCAACAAGCTATGGTAGCTACGAAATCGGAACCTTGTGGATCTATCATACGGAAGCCAGCGATATGGGCATAGGCAAAATGCACGGTTATCAGGATGCAGAGCTGGCATATGCACGGCAGGGTTACGCGTGGCACCGCGCGGCTCAGGGTAAGCCGTTCATACCGCATGGTGAACCAGGATCATGGGACCAGGGAAACTTACAGTGCGCATCCGCCCCCGTATTCCTCGAAGATGAAATCCGGTATTACTATATGGGCACTACAGCTTTTCACCAAACCCGCTGGGAATTGGTACCGCAAACAGCAGGAATAGGAATGGCCAGCCTAAGACCGGACGGATTCGTCGCACTGGTGGCAAACGATGAGCCGGCAGAACTTATGACAATCGCATTTACGCCCGAGGATCCTTATCTATTTGTGAATGCGCGAATTATGCCTGGCGGATGGTTGAAGGTTGAAATTCTAGATGCCGCCGGCAACACTTTGCCAGGTTATTCAGCCCAGGAATGTGTTCCACTGGAGGGAGACGGAATCCGGCAACCTGTCGCATGGAATCCTGGCCGCGAACACATCCCTACTGGCATACCTATCCGACTTGTTGTAAGAGCTCAGAAAGCTCATCTATTTTCGATTTTCTCGTGCACGCCCGATCAAGCTAGGGTATACTGGAAATTCAGAGGTGTGAAACCGTAGGCTAAGTATTGGAGCAAAATCGCTCAATGAAGGGATATCGTGATCGATTCAGGTGGTTTTGGGATGGCACGCGAAACGAGCGATGGAGACTCTGGCGCAGGCAGGAAATTGCATTAGCCTGGATGTGGAAGAACCGACTTCGTTACTGGAAGCACAGACGGAAAGTCTAGGTTGCTCCCCGGCTGGAAAAAACTCTTCTGCTTGTCCGAATATGAACTGGGTCTTGCCCACATATGCGACCGCCGATACACGGCACTACTGGTAAAGTAGTCCACATCTTTCAAAAGTACCTGCTGGTATTGCCAAAGACCGCTCAAATACTTGACTTGCCGAGGGTGAGTTGGTTCGTGGCGATTTTGAGGATTAAGCCAGTCAGTTTGGAATGAGGTATAATACTGGTAGGATCCTCCACATTTTTCCTGATGCATTAAAACCGGTTGTGAGGGTATCGAAGCACAGCTAAAACGGAGCTCAGATACAGTAGGCTCGGAAGGCAACATATGGGCAAGATCAACGTTACAATCATTGATACAACGGGTAGCAAGGAACAAGATGCCACTCTTCCCGACGATGTTCCAGTCAGCAAAATCATAGACAAACTGGTCGAAGTCTTGTACCTACCGGTAGTGAACACGGTCGGGGCTCCTATCTCTTACAAACTCCTCCACAAGGCAACTGGCCGACACTTGCTAGACAATCTAACCCTAGCAGAATGCAACGTTCAGAATGGAGATGTTCTTCGACTAATACCCGAGATCACGGCAGGTGGGAACGAAGGTGTCGGCTGAGAACCCTCATCTAACAATCGATTCACAAGACGATCGCTACTCTCGACTTCGCCTGATCTCCTGGTGGGATCAAGAGCTTCTTCGGTCGGCGAAGATAATGGTTGTGGGAGTGGGCGCCTTGGGCAATGAGATTATTAAAAACCTTGCTCTTTTGGGCGTCGGAACCGTGATCCTGGTGGATTCTGACTACATCGAGTTGTCAAATCTATCTAGGAGCCCGCTATTTAGAAAGGAAGACGTAGGCAAGCCCAAGGTCGAAGCCGCTGCTCTCGCTGGAAACGCTCTAAATCCCGATTGTCTATTCGTGCCCTTGTTGGCAGATGTTACACAGGAAGTAGGAGCAGGCTTATTCAGACGTGTGGACATCGTAATAGCAGGACTCGACAATCGTGAAGCCAGGCTGGCAGTGAATAGAGCTTGCTGGAGGGTCAAAACCCCTTGGGTCGACGGTGCGATTGACGATATTCGCGGTGTTGTCCGCAGCTTTGTGCCGGGCGATGGACCATGCTACGAGTGTACACTCGGTGAACAAGACAACAAGCTTATCGCAGTGAGAGAATCGTGTGGCTTCCTGGCCAATCAAGCGTATCGACGCGACCGAACTCCCACTACTCCGACAATGGCCTCCATAATTGCTGGAATTCAGGTGCAGGAAGCCCTGAAGATCTTGCACACCCTGCGTGGGCGCCGAGATCAAGTCGGTACACCAACTCCAGCATTAATAGGAAAGGGTTTCTTTTTTGATTCATCATCCTATGATTGCTTCACTATCGAGTACGTTAGGCGGATTGATTGTGTCAGTCACGAATCATACGACAATCTGGTGGAAACCGAATTGAACAGGGAATCATCCACGCCGGAAGACGTTTTCCGGATGGCAGCTAAATACGTTGGTACTAACGCAAAGATACCCTTGCCCTGTGAACTTGTGAAATCCGTAAACTGTAATGCATGCGGATATAGCGGACAGGTTTACCGACTGGTCCGAAGTGTTAGCGTCGAAGAAGTAATGTGCCCTCGATGCGACAAACAGTGCGTGCCTGAAGTGGACGTGGAATGTGTAACTGAAGCACCTTACACAAAACGAACATTGAAAGAGCTGGGCTTTGCAGCGTTGGAAATTGTACCTGTGATCTCCGAAAGAGGTAACGTCCAGATAGAAATATCGGGAGATGCGAAGGAGATTTTTCAAGACGTATAGCTCTTTTCGCAGACCACCCGGTTTGTCACAGAAACAGTGAAGTCAAACCATGAATCAAACTTGTCCCTACTGTCTTAGCCCGATTGCGGAACACGACGATGTCAAGACCTGTGAAGTGTGCAAGGCGGTGTATCACTCCGAGTGCTGGCAAGAGAACGGCTGTTGCTGTGCGAAAAGTTGTCCTAGTATGAATCGAAGGATCGAAATAGATTTCGAAACCGACAACGAGGTCAAGAGTAGTCTAATCCTTACTCGCGACGAGGTAGAATCTTCAAAGCAGATAAAGTCAATTAATACATCCAATCCTTGTGTGCGGTGTGGCAGGCAGGTTCCTAGCGGCGAATTGTTTTGTGATAAGTGCAAGCCCGTAACTTTGCTAGAACACGATGACGTAAAGAATTTGGGGCCGATACTCATCATGTTGGCAGTTCTGGGAGTCCTGCTTGCGTGGATAATAGTCGTGACAGTATCATCGCCTAAAGTTGATTCAGAGATTCAACCGCCTAGCGTTACAGATAGGCTAAAGCAATGAAATCCACGAGTCAAAGTCCGAATTGTCCTTACTGCCTTAGTCCGATTGAACCGAATGACAATGTAGTCCGTTGTCCCAGATGCGGGGTTATGCACCATGCGGAGTGTTGGAAACTCAACGGGCAATGTTCTGTATACGGCTGCGATGGCTGGGCTATCTGGAATCAGCGTATCTCCGACAAGATTTCGCCCTCTTCTCCGAAAAGGATCGATATCGCGCAAGGCTCTCTCGTTAACTCGAGTCAGGAATCGCCGTGCTGCATAAAATGCGGCAAGCCGGTAGGCAGAAACGAGGTCGTTTGCTGGCAGTGTCGTCGTGCCGCTTTTGGTAAACATATTTTTGAAAACTGTCTTGGACCAGCGGTCGTTGCTTTGGTAGCTGCTGCAGGAACCGTTTTGTCAGTCATTCGATTGTTTTGACCGAACTAGCTTTCACAGGCTTCAGGACCTGCACAATCAATGGAAGACAAAGTTCACGTAGAGCTCGGTAGGACGGTGCACCGTACCGTAAACCGGAAGAAAAGTCCGGCAGAAGATAAGGCTTACGCAGTTGCCGCGTGCGGACAGCCCGCAGACTACTTGTATCCCGTCTTTATAAGAGAAAAAGTAATCCAGTTAATACGAAATCATGTCTTTGCCGAACCCGAGCGCGAAGTTGGTGGCATTCTGGTAGGCGAGTTTTGCAAGTCTCGTCGAGGATACTTCATTCAGATCAATGATGCTATTGTGGCGCAATTCGCCGAAAGCACGAATGTTTCGCTCACATTCACCCACGAGACCTGGAAACAAGTGCACGCCGAGCTTGCAAACAAGTTTCCAAGCCAACAAATCCTCGGATGGTATCACAGTCATCCTGGACTCGGAATTTTCATGTCAAAAGAGGATGAGTTTATACATCAGAATTATTTTCCTGACCCATGCCATATAGCCCTAATCGTAGATCCGACACTTGAAACGTGGGGCGTATTCGAATGGTCGAACAATTCGCCAACGCTGGTCCCCGGTTTCTACGTGTTCACTGAACGCACTAACGCAGATGCGTTGGATAGATGCCTGAGCAAATTATCCATTCCGAACGAAGCTGGATTGCACGCAGCAACAGCATCTGGAAGCATCAATAGCCCAATGCCCTTCCGACGACCTTGGACCAGCATAGGAATATTACTGCTTCTTGCACTACTGTTATTGACGCAGATCGGTTTGTGGGTCTCTAATCTTCGTAGCCGGCAATCGCTCAACCCGCCATCTTACGCAGCTGCAGCAGCCAAGATGTTAGCAGTTGGCGATTTGACCGGTGGCGAGCGTTTGTTACGGTTACAGCTTTCACTAAACCCGAAAGACGAAGAGCCTTATTCAGAACTTCAACGTGTCAGTTTTGCGTTATCGGACCCAAGTATTGGAGGGCCTGAGGGTGAACGCCTAGACCGCACAAACTTTCTTGTAGCCGTCGCGGCTCGTTTAGCAAAACGCGCACCCACAGTGCGCGAGCATTCTGTACTGACCGAGGTAGAAGAAGCTCTAGGGCTGAAGAAACGCGGACCCAATCCTTACGCTGGGGCAGAAGACTACATCCGACAGGCACTGGAAATTCACAAGTGGGCAGCGGCGACGCGCGAACGTAGAATAAAAAGAGCCTATCGCGTGAGAGAAATAATCCACTCCCTACGAGGAAGTAGATTCCGCCTGACTAGCCCCAAAAAGTGCGATTGGCCCGACAAAGCTGTGCGATGGTTGAAGGAGGAGCGGATTAGAGAAATAGCCTATGGCGTGGCGTGCAGGCAGGAAGGTTACGACAAGCTCCTGTCTGCGCTAACAAAATCTGAGCAACAAAAAGTAAAATTGATTTGCTCAAACCTGGGCAGAGTTAGGTGATAGGCGGCATTGGGCATGATTCGGACTAGGCGTTTGCAGAGAGAGTACGAAAAAATAGTCGCGGAGCTTTCTGGAAATGAGTTTGTCCACGTCCAGCCGATGCAGGGGGAACCTCCGTGGCACTACCGCGTAACCTATCAATTGACCGGACTGGTGTGGGACGAAGAATGCCGCCAAGCGAAACCATCTGGCAAACACGTTGTCGACATTGTGCTGCCCACCGGTTATCCGAGGCAAGGTCCTGTGTGTACGATGCGGACACCGATATGGCATCCGAACATAGGTGATTATGTTTGCATTGGGGATTTCTGGTCGCCGGGAGTTACTCTGGTTGAAATCGTAGTCCACATCGCCGACATGATTCAATACAAGAGCTACAATCTTAGTAGCCCCGTCAACAAGGAAGCAGCTGCTTGGGCTCGTCGCCACATCCGCTCATTCCCCATAGGAACACGAACGATCTACGTCAAACCCGATAACACCGAATCATCAGCGATCGCACGAGGACTAAACAATTCTCAAAGCTCAAGGGACGATGTAGACATAATCCTTGGACCCGTTAGAGATCTGGAGCTGTAAATCTGAGGCGCTTCTAAAAATACCCCTACGAAAACATCGTCGCAGTCCACATTTTACGCGGGTGCGGTTTGACTGAGTAAGCCGTGCGTGGTATCATCTAAATGAAGTGGAGCGGTGTCCGAGCTGGCCGAAGGAGCAGCACTGGAAATGCTGTAGCGGGGTAACCCGCTCGTGGGTTCGAATCCCACCCGCTCCGCCATTTTTTCGTCCACAATAAACCCCGTTTGGAGATCGGAGAAGCCCTGCAATCTGACCGTTAGCTCACACGTTAAGCGGTTGCTTGGCACCGTTCTCCGTTGTCCTCATCTGCGCCATCACACTGTGATGGCGTCCGTAGAACCAATAGATCATCAATCCCGCCGCTAACCAAGCGAATAGTCGTAGCCAGTTCTGCCATGGAAGAGAGAACATAAGCAGGAGGCAAAAGGCGACGCCCAATGCTGGAACAAAGGGAACGCCAGGGCAACGGAATGGCCTTTCGGCACTCGGATTTGTCTTGCGCATCACCAAAACCGCGGAACAAACCATAACAAAGGCGAGCAAGGTACCAATGTTTACAAGTTCAGCCAATATGTCTAAAGGGAGAAACGCCGCAAGCGATGTCACAACGCAGCCGGTAAGAATAGTAGATTTCCAAGGTGTTCTGAACCTAGGATGCACAGCGCCAAAAAAGCCTTTCGGTAATAAGCCGTCACGAGCCATAGCAAGAAGCACTCTTGGCTGACTGAGCATGAGGACGAGAAGCACGGACGTTATACCCACGACCGCACCGAAGGATATGAGGTATTTGGCCCAGGGCATCCCAACCTGACCAAAAGCAACCGCAACTGCCGCGTGAGGATCCAAATCCTTATACGGAACCATACCCGTGAGAACCGCTGCCACAGCTATATAAAGCAATGTGCATATGGAGAGTGAGCCAATAATCCCGATAGGAACGTCGCGCTGCGGATTTCGAGCTTCTTCTGCGTGCGTAGAAACAGAATCGAAGCCAATATACGCGAAGAATACCATCGCAGCTCCGGCAAGTACGCCTGCTGGCAGATGATTAGGTCCTAGCTTTCCGAGAATGGGCTTGCCAAACAAGGATAACCCTGACCAACCGTAGGGCGCAAAACCACCATACGCAACCCAGTTTTTGGGATCGACGTGGAAAGCGCCTACGGCGATGACGAATACAACCACGGCAACTTTCAGCACAACCATTGCTGCGTTTGTCGTGGCGCTTTCGCGTATCCCCTTTACAAGTATGGCGGTAATCACAATTCCAATAACCACAGCTGGCAAGTTGATGATGGCACCACTGGCTACCAAGTGCCCATGCTGAACCTTAAGAGGAGCCGAAGATATCAGATGCGGTGTCTTCCAACCAAACAAGCCTATGAATTCCTGAAAATAGCTCGACCAACCCTGAGCTACCGCAGCTGATGCGACAGTGTACTCCAATACCAAATCCCAGCCGATAATCCATGCAAAAAGCTCGCCAAGCGTAGCGTAAGCGTAAGTGTACGCCGATCCAGCCACTGGTACCATCGCGGCAAATTCTGCGTAGCAAAGTGCAGCAAATATACCCGCCGCCCCCGCGACTACGAATGACACTATTAGTGCGGGTCCAGTGGTTTCCAAAGCTACCTTGCCCGTAATAACGAATATGCCGGCACCAATAATGCACCCTATTCCGAGGCTCATTAGCTGCACAGGGCCGAGCACACGTCTAAGGCGATGCTCGCCTTCCATTTCTTCAAGGAGCAACTTCAGCGGTTTGCGTGCAAACAGGTTACTGCCCACAGTCAAACTCCATCAATTTGTCAAGATAAGGCTGCATTGATAACTGAGCCAACAGGCAACATACGGTTGACTCGGCACCTTCGTTCAGATTTCGTCCCTGAGGTGACAAAGCGTCAGAACATCCACCGGTCACCGGATCATATAATGGCTCACCTACTGAATTCCGACCAAAGAACCAATCAAAACTGATTTTAGCAAGCCGGAGATATTCTTTTTTGCCAGTTGTATCGTATGCTGCCAGATACGCCAATGTATGACACATAGGATCAACAGGCTGCTGATCGTACCATGCACGTTCGCGATTCCTGAAATACCAACCATTGCAGCCTATTGGGTGCAGCACATCATCTACTATACAAACCGATGTCAAAAAGTCTAGGCTTTCCGCAGCCACTCGGAGATACTTTTCGTCTTGCAATATTTGGTAAGCGAAGAACAATGCACGCGGCATCATACCATTGGAGTAAGTCAACACGTCTTCGAACCACGCCCAATCAGGACCTGATGTGTGTTCAAAATCTCTACACATTGAATCCGCCAGCACAGCCAGCATTTCCCTGATCTTGTCGTTCTCTGGCATATACTTCAAGTAATAGTAGCACCCCATAGCCATATAAGCCCGTGCACGTAGGCTGAGGGTCACTGGAATCCAAGGAGTCGCCCGATCAAACAGTTCCTTCGCAACTTTCTTTATATTTGGATGCAGATCCGCCGCAAGAGCATATCCGCAAGCCCACAAGGACCTCCCAAAGCAGTCCTCACTACCCTGATCGTCGAGCCACACTTGATCGTAAGCCATAAAATTATGAAAGCGGCCGTTCGGCGTCTGTGCATAGTGAATGAAGCTAAGATATGTGCTTGCGAGACGCAAAATTGACCGCGACTGCGTGCGCTCGAATTCCATAATAGCGGCGATCAGAGCGCGCGCGTTGTCGTCGGTAGTGTAGCCAGTTCTGCGGTTAGGAATAGAAAAGATGGCGTGTTGAATCACGCCTGTAGAGTCCGTAAGTGTTTCGAGATGTTCAAATACAATTGGCGGATAAATCTCTGGTAGTTCTCCTTTCTGCTATTGTCGATCAGACATTGACTGGGTAGACTCTACGAGTTCTTTTGCAAGCCGTCGTCTATTGAGCACCCTGTGGAACAAACCTAGATAATCGACGGCTACGTTAAACCATGCTGCACGCCGACCATACCTGTAAGCAGCCGCTTCCAGGTTCTCCTTAAGTTTCGGATCGTCCAAAATTCTAATAATCGCATCTGCTATTGATTCGGGGGAAGCAAAGTCCACTAGCAAGCCTCGGCCGTCGGCTAGCACTTCTTCAGCATAAAGATACGGCGTGCTTACAATAGCCTTCCCACATCCCAGAGCATAAGCTAGCGTGCCACTAGTTATTTGGTCCTTATTAAGATACGGAGTAACGTATACGTCGGTTGCACACAGGTATCGGACAAGCTCGTCAAGAGCCAAAAACCTATTGTTGAACCTCACGTGTTTCTCCATTCCGAGCTGCGCAACGAGCTCCGTTAACATGTTTCTGTAGGTCTCGCCCTCATACTTGCGTACGCCCGGATGTGTCTCTCCCAAAACCAAGTATATGGCGTTCGGGTGCTTTTCCACGATTCGTGGCATTGCCTGAATCACATATTCTATGCCCTTGCCCCGATTTATCAGGCCAAATGTCGATATTATTGAGTTGTCCGCCATACCCAAGGCACGCTTGACACGAGCCGCCGGGACACGGTGCACATTTGGTACGCCGTGCGGTATTACCGTTACCTTCTGAGGATCAACACCATAAGTATCGATTAGTATCTGCCTTCCGACTCGAACCATTACTATGGAAACGTCGCAAAGCCGCACAATTTCCTGAATTATACGTTTCTGATTGGGGCTTGGATTCTGCAGAACTGTGTGCAATGTTGCTACTGCAGGCTTTTCAAGCGCTTCTAAAAAGTCCAGTATGTACTCCCCGTCCGGACCTCCATAGATACCGTATTCGTGCTGAACACTCACTATGTCAATGTAGGAGTCATTTAAGAATCGAGCTGCCTCCAAGTAGGATTCGTGTCGCTCTTTATAGATCTGGAACCGCACTATCCGCTCGTAAGGTTCGATTTCGTGCTCGCGCCGCACCGCCACGACCATTGGCCTAGAAAAAGGCGTGTACTTCGCTACCGAAGTAACAACGTCCTTGGTAAACGTAGCGATCCCGCATTCGCTTGGAGGATATGTGGCAACATACGCCGGCTCTATTTTGTTCATCGACTCCCTGAGGAGCCGGAAAAGCTTTATGTCCTCAGTTTTAAGGAACCGAACTTCGTCCCGAAGCCCAAACTCTTCCGGAATAGTTATGTCGGGCTCCTTTGCCTTCTCCAATTTAGCCATTTGCACTTTCTCTCCGCCGAGTTACGATATTGATATACCGGGCTACGATTCGAAATGCTCTAATGCCTCTATGGCCTCTTGCTCCGTACCATAAATCGGAAAAACCTTTTCCAGCCCAGTGATCTCAAACACTTTGCGCACCTGCGGGCGCGCCCCAACTAATACCAACCTGCCTTTGCGTTCACTGACTCGTTTCAAACCACCCACTAAAGCACCCAAGCCTGAACTATCAACGTATTCGACGTCCGCTAGACTGATCACTAGATGGGCGCATCCGTTTTCCAGAGTCTCTATCATAACCTCCCTAAAGCGGCCGGACGTGTAAGCGTCTAGTTCGCCAGAGAGTTTGATTATACCGATGTTATTGTGCATTTTAACATGAATGCCAAGGTCCATTTCCATAGCCAAGAAGCCCCCTTCATTGCAAGCCACTGCTAACGTAACTTTGCCGCAGTCGCCAGATCAAGTCAATAACTTGCTTATTCAAGGATCGCCTAGACCCCTTCTTTAACACGAGTCCTCTTACCGTCCTACTTATTCCCACGGAAACGAACCGTACAAACCGTCAACCGCCGACGCATTTCACCGGCAAAGCGCTTCCAAACCGAAGGAATTTTCGATAACGCATCAAGAATACTACAATCGGAGGCCGAGTACTATGCATATCGCATTAATTGGTGGCACCGGCATCGACGAACTACCCGAGCTAATCTCAGGTAAGCGCTTAGAAGTCTTGACGCGGTTCGGCATGTGTGAGTGCGTCGAGGTTCAACTCGGCAACAGACCGGTTGTGTTCGTGCCAAGGCACGGGTTCGGCCACACAATCCCACCATCTCTGATTAACTACCGTGCCCAAATAGCCGGTCTCAAAAAGCTCGGAGTAAATCGAATAATAAGCGTCTGCGCAGTTGGAGCTTTGATATCTGAACTAGAAGCAGGATCATTTGCAATCCTCTCCGATTTTATTGATTTCACAAAGCACCGACCTGTCACGTTTTTTGACGAGCCAAATAGTCCGATTGCGCACACAGATTTTTCTCAACCGTACTGCCCAGAGCTGAGGAGAATACTCGTAGATTCGTGTAAGAAACGCGGTGTAACCTACAGTAGCGATGCGGTCTATGTAGGAGTCGACGGTCCGCGCTATGAAACCCCTGCAGAAACTAGATTGTTCGCATCGTGGGGAGGACACGTGGTGGGAATGACCAACGTTCCCGAAGTCGTGCTCGCACGCGAAGCAGGCATTTGCTTTGCTGCTCTCGCTATTGTATGTAACCCGGCTTGCGGGCTTGCCGACAAGTGTTTGGCACACGAAGACGTACGCAAGGTAGTGCGCCATTCCGCCGAAACTGCAATAGCTATCTTAAGAGATGCTATTAGTCAGATTTCTGACACTGTTGCCTGCGACTGTGGAAAACATGCAGCACTTGTGGTCTAGGCTTGGTGATATGCCGATTGAATCTCATAACTTCTTCTTTCAAGGAACAAAAGGGATCACGTGGTTAGCCAATTTGGGGCTAGCCGCAGCATTCGCTATCTGGCCTTTCTGTCGCAGACCAAAGCAGAGCAACCCTGAAACATCACAGTCCCGCATCGAAGCAGAAACAACGACGGTTGACCTCGTAGAATGGGGCATACGGCTAGGACAACTTGGTAAGCCGGAACTAGCTGCTCAACGATTGACAAGAGCGACAAAGATAAACCCTGAAGACGCATCCGCCTACTACAACTTGGGGCTGGCATTGCTTCAGACAAAACAGTACGCTCAAGCACGAGAAGCTTTCGATAAAGCTATCGAACTGTGCCCAGATCTCGTAGCCGCATACATTAACCTAGGATGCACACTCTATGCTATGGGAGAATACGAATCTGCTCTTTGCGAGTTTCAAAAGGCTGTAGAAAAGGCTGAAGATGATGCTGACGCTTGGTTCGGACTTGGTTGCTGCTACTTAGCTCTGGGCAACGGAGCTGAATCCGTCAAAGCTTTTCAACAAGCGCTCAAGCTCAAACCGAGTGATTTCCAGGCAACATTTAATTTAGCGTACGCGTTGCAAAAATAAGGGCAGATGGAGCTGGCTGAAAACCATTTTCGCAGTTTCCTGGAAACAACCGGCAGCGAACTCAAAGAGCACCGGGACTACGCCCAAAGTATCATCCACAGTATTAGTAAGACACAAGGAACGACAGATGAAATCAACGCATAACGCCAGAGTCCTGGTGGTTAACAACGAAGCCGAAATAATCTCGGAGATGGAGCGAGTTGGTCCGGAAGAACAAGGCATTCGGCACATGCTGCCGAAAGCCAAGCACTATTTGGTCAAGCTTGAACGGATACGTCGACCGGTAGCACATATCCTCAAAGAAACTTTTCTTTCGAAAGGGGGAGACGCAGTAGTCAACCGGGGATTAATAGTTGCTACCGTCGACGAATCGGATGTCATCCTTTGCGGAACGCGTAAGCAATTTGACCTGGCTCTCGCTTCGATCAAAGAACAGGGATTTGGATGCGAAAAATTAGCACACGAAATCGAAGCTGCTCTTTGCAATTACGAAAACCCACCTGTTGTCGCAAACGAACATAGAGACCCGCGAGTGACAAAAGCATTCGGCGCCATTGGCCAAAGAACCTTGGTAATGGGCATACTGAATGTGACTCCTGACTCATTTTCTGATGGCGGACGGTTTTTGGAATCGAGCAAGGCTGTTGCACACGCTCTACAAATGGTGGAAGATGGGGCTGACATAATCGACGTTGGGGGAGAGTCAACCCGTCCAGGTTCTGATCCTATTTCCGCAGAAGAAGAAATTGCCCGCGTGGTACCTGTTATAGAACAAATCGCAGCCAAGACAGACATCGCCATTTCCGTGGACACGTATAAAGCCGAGGTTGCGCGAGCGGCTATAGACGCGGGTGCGTGTATGGTCAACGATATAAGCGGCGCTTCGTTTGACCCTAAAATGGTAAGCCTTATTGCAGAAAGCAAATGCCCTGCAATCGTGATGCACATAAAAGGTACTCCGAAGACCATGCAGGAAAATCCCCAATATAGCGACTTGATGGGAGAAATAACATCATTCCTTTACGAACGGGTGCGCACCTTGGTGGCTTCGGGGGTAGACGAAAGGCTACTCATGATTGATCCAGGTTTCGGGTTCGGAAAAACTGTAGAGCACAATTTAGAGATACTTCGACGACTTAGGGAGCTCAAGTCAATAGGCAGACCGATTGTGGTCGGCACCTCGCGCAAGTCAACTATCGGCAAAGTACTGGGGGATTTACCAGTCGAGGAACGCCTCGAGGGAACTGCGGCGACTGTTGCAATCGCCATTGCAAATGGAGCAGACGTAGTCAGGGTACACGATGTTAAGGAAATGACCCGTGTAGCTCGAATGACAGACGCCGTCGTGCGTACAAGCCCCTGTTAGTTAAACCCATTACTCGATAAGGCAGCTGTTATAAGAAGGCGACAATCTGTGCCGCCCGCTGCGGCTAAACCACTTCTACCCTAGGTGGAGCAATAAAGCCAAAATACTTTTCGGTGCAGTTAGCCTGCTGTGTATCTCCCTCGTGCACGTAAATCCTGTATTGAAAATGGAGACTATCTCCAGACTTTATCACGTGCTCTCCACTCCAATTTCTGTCAGGCTCGTAATGCTTGAGTGCAAATGGATTCGCGGCGAACAAACCATAGTCCCTCACGTGCCAGCGCGTCGGATACCTGAAACTGGATGGGTGATCCATAATTGTGATGCCTAAAACACTACCTTCGACGGGACCGTAGTAATCTACCCAATGAGCAGGTCTACCCCAGTTTTCAGACTCTGTCCGTGCACCATATGAATTGATTATCATCCCACCGCGGTCACCATCCATCGATGTAGCCACACGAACAGATATGATGCCACCCTCTTTAGTATCGCCCAAGTGTACATCACCGTAGGCAGCGATGAAATCTATTGCAACATCAACTATTCTTTCCGAGCAGAGGTTCCAAATCGTAAACTCACGAACATCTTCCATCTGTGGAACCCCATCTTTACTTTCCCATCTGTTCCGCGCTCGAATTCTCCCCAAGACTGGACCACCTGTAATCTCTTCGAATTCCACATGCCTAATAAAACCGTGACCGGGAGCCTCGGACCAGTTGTCCGTTCCATTCACCTCGCCATAAGCAACGTAAACTGACCGGTGATGCGGATGATCGTGCTTTTCGCCAGGCACATCATCCCGCATTGGAAAATGCCTAGTAACCGAGATGCCCTTTGGACCTACAAATGGATACAAGAATGGTCGCGGCCACGCTGAGCCATAGTGATAGCGTGTGAAGAGCTCCCGCGCAATCTTGACTTCGAGACGACCATCTTGCAAGTCTGAGATTTCAATACCAGGCTCGTGGTGCGAAGAAATTTCATCCAGTCGATACTCTTTGGTTTCCCCAGGATTAATCTCCGGCTCTATCCACGCAATCTTTGTGGGACTATCATCAGACAAGACCTGGCACACAAGGCGATTTCCTTTTTCGTCAACCAGGGCATACTCCTTATTTGACGCGCACGGTAGATCTATTGGCGCGATCATGGGACAGTTCACATAACTATGTGGTCCAGCTGTAATCCTTACTTTCATTCGAACACTCCTTTTAGATACCTCAAAGATTCTTGAGCGATTGTAATCGGATCAGGGGTAAAGTCAAATACCTCTACCGAAACCCAACCCGAATAATTTACCGACTTTAGAGCTGCTGCAATGGGTCCGAAATCGGTGTCACCGAAACCCGGTCCCCGTCTGTTCGCATCATTCGCGTGAAAGTGACGAAGCAAAGAGCCGTGCTTGGCAATAATCTCTGGTATGGCTAAACGTTCAGAGCTCATAGCCTTGACATCTAAGATAAGCCGAAAATTTTCCGAGCTGACATGTTCTATCATTGCCACTGCTTCGTCAGCAGTGTTTATGAAATCCGTTTCTTCAGGCGAAAGCGGCTCCAGGCATAGCGTTACACCTCGCCGCTCAAGTTTCGGCACGAGGCCACGGAATGCGTCCAAAGCGTAGCACCAAGCTTCGGCGTAATCGACTCCTTCAACCATCTTTCTCTGAGCGGGCGACCCAAAAACCATAACTGTCCCACCCAGATCTGAGCAAAGGTCGACCAATCGCGCTAAGTAATCCACAGTTCGTTTGCGAATTGATTCATCTGGATGATTAATATGAAGTCCCTCGGTATTCGCAAGTAGCCAATGCAGACCTACTATTTCGAGACCGAATCGCTCAGCAGTGCGTCGAATGGATTCTCGATCTTGCTGAGAAATCTTGTCCACGGAGGGTGCCAACGTAAAAGGCGCAATCTCGATGCCCGAATAGCCTATTTCCTGTGCTGTGCGACAGGCATCATCGAAACTCCACCCTGCGAAAAGTTCATTACAGACAGCAAACCTCATCGTAGAAACCTAACGTAAGGAATTAGAGTTCCGCGTCGGATAAAGCAAGCGTTGTACGTCTGGGTCGCGAAAGTTCTTCATTGTTACCACAGTAACACCAGTATCAATTCTCCGAGGTACATTTCTGCCTTTTATAACAGCAATCGCGGCTTTCACACCTTCGAATCCCATCTTGTAAGGGTTTTGGACGATCAGCGCCTGTATTGTCCCTTTTCTAAGAGCATCAATCTCAGCTTGGGCAGCATCAAATGCGACCAGTTTAACTTTGCCACCCAAGCCCCTCATATCGAGCGCCCGTGCGGCACCGACCGCTCCACCCTCGTTCGCAGCAAATATTCCCGCCAGTTTTGGATGCGCCGTGAGCATATCTTCTGTTGCACGAATCCCCTGCATTATGTCGCTGTTCGAATATAGCACACTCACAAGCTTGACATTCTTGTACTTAGCTATCTCCTCCTTGAAACCTTGTTCGCGCATATTCGAGGTTGCAGCACCCTTCACAAAGGGAATAAGGCCGACTTCCCCTCTTCCACCAATAAGTTTAACGAGCGTCTTGGCAGCCTCTCTAGCACCCTGAATGTTGTCCGTCGCAATAAATGACTTCGGCACGTCAGACTTCACGCCTGAATCGATTGTTATTACTGGAATTCCAGCGGCATCTGCTTGTTCGACCGTTGGAACAAGGGCAGTCTCATTGCAAGCCGCCATAACTATGGCGTCTACCTTTTGGTTAATAAAATTCTCAATAATGCGCTTTTGGCCAGCAACATCCGTCTCCTTAGCAGGACCCTTCCAGATTATTCGTGCACCACCTGCCTTTGCGGCATCCTCAGCCCCCGCTTTTACAGCTAGCCAAAATGACTGGGTGGTACCCTTGGGCACAACTGCTATCACTAACTCCCTGTTTTTTGCTGCGTTGTAAGACTTAGGACTCCTCCCACATCCTGTCGCTGTAAATTGGAGCAAGGCAAAAACGACCAGTAATAGCGCACCTATGCGCCTCGTAATGAATTCGCACATCGAGATCACCCCGAGATAAGCACTAGACGAAGAATATTATAGCACCCTGAACCGGCTTGTTTCCTAATGAGCGCAAAAGATAAGCCAACGACAAGAAAAGTTCACTGCTCCCTTCGCCGAATTCGATCGTAAAAGACCGCTACGATGGTCATTATGCCGACGACAAACCTTTGCCAGTGCTCAGAAATGTTGCGCAGATCGCAGCCGTTTCTCAACACGGCAAGAATGAACGCTCCGACGACAGTGCCCCCTACGTTTCCCCTGCCCCCAAATAAACTCGTTCCCCCGATAACCGCTGCGGCGATCGAATCCAACTCGTAACCCTCTCCAGCCGTTGGATCGGCAACCGTAATGTAAGCCACCATCATTATCCCAGCAAGTCCAGCAATCAAACCGTTAAGGGTAAATATCACCACAGTGTGCCGATCGATGTTGATACCGGAGAGCCTAGCGGCTTCGCGATTGCCTCCTATCGCATAGCACTGCCTACCTAATACCGTCCTCGTCAGAATTAAATGGCAAGATAGCGCCACGGTTAACATTAGAATGACAAAAAGCAAAGCCATTGCGAAGCTGTGGGCAGCAGTCCACTGAGAGATCTTAGGGGGTAAATCAATGCTAACTCCCTGAGAAGCTACAAGAGCAATGCCACGAGCCATTCCCATCATTCCTAGCGTGGCAATAAACGCTGGCACCCTGGCTTTGGCTGTTACGAAGCCGTTCACAAATCCACAAAAACAGCCTGTAGCTAAGCCTAAAATTGCACAGATCGCGATTGGAATCCCCTGCGCTGCAGCAAGTCCGCCAACCACGCCCGACAGTGCTAGCACCGAACCAACTGAGAGGTCAATGCCGCCAGATATCATAATCATGGTCTGTCCGACGGCGAGAACGATGATAATTGAATGCTGCCGGGCAAGATTTAGAACGTTACTACCAGTAGCGAACCCCCGTGTTGAAACGCCCAGCAACAAAGCCAGTCCGATAAGGAATACAACGGGTGCGTAGTTGTCGGCTATCCGTCGCAGAGAGTTTGCACGTACCATAAATTCTTTTACCTGCAAAAGAGGCCCGTAACCGCAAGGTCGGAACGGGCCCCTGGATTTAAGAATACTGTGTGGCGTGCCTAACTCAATAGCAAGGCAAGTAAATCCTACACTTTTTGAAGCTTACCTGACAAATAGGCGTCGTAAGCAGCGAGATCGAGAAGCCCATGTCCGCTGTGGTTGAACAGGATTACGCGTTCTTTGCCCTCTTCCTTCGCTGCCAGAGCCTCGTCCATTGCCGCCCTGATCGCGTGAGCAGATTCCGGCGCTGAGATAATGCCCTCCGCACGCGCAAAACTTATTGCGGCTTCAAATATGTCTAGCTGCTGGTAAGCCTTTGCCTCCATAAGCCCCTTATCAACCAAAAGACTAATAAGTGGAGCCATGCCGTGGTAGCGCAAACCACCCGCATGGATGGGGGGCGGAATAAAATCTGCACCCAGCGTATGCATCTTGAGCAACGGTGTCATTTGAGCAGTGTCACCGAAGTCATATTCATAGCGACCCTTGGTCAGCGTCGGACAGGCAACCGGTTCGACAGCTATGAAACGTATGTCCTTTTTCCCGTCCAGCTTGTATGGCATAAATGGAAACGCTAAGCCTGCGTAGTTACTGCCGCCACCAACGCAACCAATAACAACGTCTGGCAAGCAACCAGCCATTTCCATTTGCTTGACCGCTTCCTGGCCAATGACAGTCTGGTGCAAGAGCACGTGGTTCAATACGCTGCCTAACGAATACTTCACGTCAGGCGAAGATGTGGCGTCCTCAAGAGCCTCACTTATTGCAATACCAAGGCTACCGGGACAATTCGGATCTTTTTCTAGCACACTGCGACCAAATTTAGTATGTTCGCTCGGGCTCGGATATATGGTCGCACCATACGTTTGCATAACGAACTTGCGATATGGCTTTTGGTCGTAGCTGATACGCACCATGTACACAGTAGCTTCCAAACCAAAAAAGCAGCAAGCCATGGAAAGCGCACTACCCCATTGACCCGCGCCGGTCTCTGTTGCTATTCTTTTGACCCCTTCGCGCTTGTTGTAATACGCTTGCGCAACCGCAGTATTGGGCTTGTGACTACCAACCGGGCTAACGCCCTCCCATTTAAAGAATATCTTTGCCGGGGTTCCCAGTGCTTTTTCCCATCGCGTTGCTCTGAAAAGGGGCGTCGGTCGCCAAATAGTCAGGACTTCAAGTACCTCGTCGGGTATCTTGACCCATTTTTCGGTACACATTTCCTGCTCAATCAACGCCATCGGAAAGATAGGAGCAAGATCTTCAGGCCGCGCTGGTTGTTTTGTTGCTGGGTGAAGCGGGGGCGGCGGAGCTTCCCCAAGATCCGCGACAATGTTGTACCAGGACGTAGGTATTTCCCTCTGGCTAAGTAAGAATTGCCTCTGTTCCATTTGAAGCCTCCTCTAATCTGCTTGTTCAAAACCCGCACCGGCTCTGCCGGTAACGCAACAAAAATCAAAAATCTGAAATTTATTGTCGGCGTATATTGTAGTCGCAAAGAGAGTGCGGGGCAAGTTAAAATTGACAGGCGATGCAACTCGTCCAAACGGTATCCTGCTAACAATGCTATAATTCCTGCAATACACCGAGCGTAGTAGGAGGGAATGAGATGGCAGATAAGTTGCGATGCGTGCTCGTAGGTTGTGGCAGCGTCAGCAGAGCGTGGTTGGACGCGTTGCGTGACATGAGCGATGTTGAAGTCGTTGGACTAGTAGATATCAATGAAGATGCAGCAAGAGCAAGGCAAGAGCAGTACCAACTTTTCTCTGCAGTAGTTGATACGGATCTGCGGAGTATCCTAAAACGACTACAACCTGACATAGTATTCGACTGCACGGTTCCGTCTGCCCACGCAGATGTCACCATAACTGCTTTGGAGAATGGGTGCCACGTGCTCGGCGAGAAGCCTCTCGCCGACAGCTTAGAAAATGCACTGAGAATGATCGATGCGGCAAAGAAAGCCGGCAAGGTGTACGCAGTGATGCAGAACCGCCGCTACGACACAAATATTCGATCGCTTCGACAGTTTCTGGCGTCTGGAACCATCGGAGACCTGACCACCCTTCACAGCGACTTCTTCATCGGTGCTCACTTCGATGGTTTCAGGAGTAAGATGAAACACGTGCTTTTGCTGGATATGGCAATTCACACGTTTGATCAGGCGCGTCTGATTTCAGGAGCGGACCCAATCAACGTATATTGCAAAGAATGGAATCCGAAGGGAAGCTGGTATGACGATGGTGCATCCGCGGTCTGCATTTTTGAAATGTCGAATGGGATTGTGTACACGTACCGCGGTAGCTGGTGCGCAGAAGGTTTGAATACGACGTGGGAAAGTTCGTGGCGGTGCATTGGGGAGCGCGGCACAGTCGTCTGGAACGGAGCAGATGAGTTTAGAGCCCAGCGCGTTGTAGAATCAGGCGGATTTATATCGAGGCTGGAGGACGTTGAGGTCCCCATAAATGCAACGGAGAAGTCTGGTGGGCACGCTGGTCTTATCAGAGACTTTGTAGATTGTATCAAGTCTGGCAAGACTCCTGAAACCATATGCACGGACAACATCAAAAGTCTGGCTATGGTCTTCGCCGCCATAGAAAGTGCCGAATCCGGAAAGCCTGTTGAGCTTATCTCTCTTGGCATTCAGCTATCGCGGTGATATAATATAAGTGAAGTTGGCAAAAGCCAGCTTCCATCCTCTGCTCTTCGCCGCACTCGCCAAGGAGTCAGGCGACTGAGCCACCCGGCGCACGGAGGTGTACATTGAGCGTGAGGTCTACCATACGATGCAACTGCGGCCAGCGCATATATGCGAAGGACGTAGTCCAAACGGGCTACTATCTGCGCCTGGTCGGACCCAGCTTCGTCTATATCAAGTATCGCTGCTCTCGGTGCAAAAAACTGGGCGAGCAATTCGTCAAACAAGAAGAATGGGAAGAAGGTATTCTGAGTGATACCCCGTGTGAAATGTCCCCAGAAGAGCAAAAGCGGTTCCGGAAGATGGGCGCAATCGATATTCACGAGTGCATAGACGTACATTTCGAACTTGAAAAGATCAATACCGTAGCCGATCTACTCAATCGTCTACAAGAAGCAAGACGGTAGAACGCAAGCGACAAATAACAGAATGTCGACGGCGGTCCCGGTCCGGGGCCGCCGTTGTGCTAATTGCCCAAGCTTGCGTATCACAGCGTTCTATTGCGCATTGATTACGGAAACATATAACGAGAAAGAAAAAGGAGAGTGAGCAAATTGGGAAACATATCCGAGATAGTGGAAGAACTACGGGCTATACTCGATGCTACAAATCAAGCCCGCGAAGAAGCATTGCGTGTAGCACGAGAAATAGTTAGGCTTTCGGCAAATTCTATCAGAGCGAGCCACAGGGAAGAATACGACAAAGCGTGTGAACTGATGTCCGAGGCGCGAACCAAAATTGAGCAGATTAAAAGCGTATTAGAAGATCATTTGGATATCTACTACGCAGGCTACGTGCAAGACGCTCAAAAAGAGTACGCTGAAGCCGAACTGACTTACGCAATAATCAGAGAGCAACTACTGCCAAAATACAGCGAGCTTGGAGTAGAGCCTGCCGCATACCTGAACGGCCTAGCAGAAGCAATTGGTGAGTGCCGACGACACGTACTGGATCTGCTTCGGAACGGAGAGCTGGACCGAGCAGAACGTATTCTTTGCACAATGGACGAAGCTTATTATGCCCTCATAACATTTGACTACCCGGATGCAGTCACCCAGGGACTTCGTCGGCAAACAGACATGGTACGTGGAGTCCTTGAACGCACTCGCGGCGATTTGACACTTCTGCAACAACAACGAGAACTGGAAAACGCAATTCAGAGAGCCGTGGAGCGATTGGTAAATGCACAAAGCGCTTGAAATCCTCAGAGAAGCTACAAGGGGAACCAATTACGAAGGTGCGCTTTATCTGGTTGGAGGCGTGGTCCGGGACAAGTATCTTGCAAAAGATCTACCCGACCCCGAGACTGCAACTGCCGACAATAACGCAGAAGACGTAGACATCGTTCTGGAAGGCGATGCGCTCGAACTGGCTGAGTTCCTATTCAAGAAAGGTGTCTGTGAGCACAGACCAGCTGTATATGCCCGGTTTGGAACGGCAATGATTACTATTGCAGGTACCCAGGTGGAGCTAGTCGGTGCTCGGAAGGAATGTTACGAACCAACAAGCCGAAAACCCTACACTGAGCCAGGCACTTTGCTGGATGATGTGCTCCGCCGTGACTTCACCATAAACACCCTCCTGGAAAACTTGCACACCGGCGAGGTCAAGGACATTACTGGACTCGCCCTGCACGATATCCGGAACAAGATCATTCGCACTCCCCGAGACCCGAGGCAAACATTCGAAGAAGACCCTCTGCGTATGCTGCGCGCTATTCGCTTTGCTGCTAGATTTGGGTTCACGATACATCCCGAGACATACGATGCTATCAGAGCTATGGCACATCGTCTTGAAATCGTCAGCCCGGAAAGAATAAGAGACGAATTTGTTAAGATACTGACCTCCAAGAACGTAGCCTGGGGATTAGAAGCTTTGCGGGAAACAGGACTACTGGACCAATTTGCACCTGAACTTACCGCTATGCGTGGAGTAACACAAAACGTCTATCACATCTACGATGTGTGGACTCATACGCTGAAAACGGTCGAGGCTGTTCCGGTTGATGAAGGGGCGTTGTTGAGACTTGCAGCTTTACTGCACGATGTCGGAAAAGTGCAAACTCGTACCGTAGACGAACACGGAAACGTACACTTCTACGGCCACCAGATCGTTGGAGCCGAAATAGCTAGAAATATTCTTCGGAGATTGCGGTTCCCAAACACAATAATTGATAAAGTTGCATTTCTCATATTAATGCACTTGCGAGTTGGGGAATATGACAATCAGTGGTCTGATGCAGCAGTTCGACGGTTGATCCGGGACCTTGGGGATTTATTGGAGAGTGCCATTAAGTTGACAGAGGCAGACAAAGCAGCTGCGAATCTCTATATGCCCACTGTGGACCTGGAAGCGCTGCGTAGACATATAGCAAAGGTCCGCACGGAGATGGCCGGCAAGCAATTTGCCAGCCCTTTGACCGGCAACGAGATTATGGAGATTCTCGGAATTGGTCCGGGACCAGATGTGGGAAAACTGAAAGCTTACTTGGAAAACGAGGTGGTCGAAGGACGTCTGAAACCTGGCGATAAAGAAGCAGCTGCCCAGCTTCTTCGACAGAAATACGAACAATGGAAATGAGAACGTTACCCGAGTGTTAACGTCGGTAATTGCTAGGCAGGTGCGTTATTCGACGTAGGGCAAATACGATTGAGCTGTGTCCTAATGGATGTAAGAACGAAAACGTAAGGGCACGAGTGTCATTTGGCCGAGGCAGGTGAGCCGAAAAGTGCAACTCGAACAGAACTTAAAGCAAACGCTCAGCCAAAAGATCGACCCAAAGCTCATAATGGCAAACAGCATACTGCAGCTGACGTCTATGGAGCTGCAGCAGGCTATCGAACAAGAGCTAGCTGAAAACCCCGCGTTGGAGGTCCCCGAAGACGACCCTTGCGAGAACTGTGATCAGCCGAAAACCTTATGCATCGACTGTCCATTCCGAAAGCAACTTGTCAAGGCGGATGACGTAGACCTTTCCATTTATGAACTGGAGCAGCCTGCTGAATTTGCTTCTGACTCTGACGAAGAAACAGACTTCATTTCGAATATAGGCGAAGAAATTACCCTTCGCGAGCACCTGACATCTATGATGCGAGCTTCGCTGGAAGAAGAGCAATGGCAAATAGGTGAGTACATAATAGCAAATATAGGAGAGTCGGGCTACCTCGAGTGCAGTATTGAAGAAATCGCGCTAGATCTAAACAAATCCCCAGAAGAAGTAGAGGCGGTGCTTTCCGTTATTCAAACATTCGACCCACCCGGCATAGGAGCACGCAATCTGCAGGAGTGTTTAAAGATCCAGTTGGCAAGACTTGCCGAAGAAGAACGTGGAAACCTCGTCGCAACCGCCATAGTGAGCAATTTCTGGCAGGAAATGCTTGCCGGCAAGACCGGTCGCATTGCACGAAGGCTAAAAGTGCCGCTGCAACAAGTCTTAGAAGCCATCGAATTCATTAAGAAACAATTAAACCCATATCCTGGCAATGCCTTTAGGGCTCCTTATCAAACTGAGGGTGAACGCCGCTCGGAAACAGTTAAGCCGGACGTGATAGTCCGAAAGACCGAAGCGGGATATGAAGTGGAAGTTGTTGGCTATGAACAGTACTTTCTCCGAATCAATCCAAAGTACCGAGCGATGTATGAAGAGCTAAAAAACAGCCATGCCAATTCATACAGCACGGAGGAAAAGAAGCACATTACTGAATTTGTAGAGCGCGCCGAGCTATTCATAAAGTACATCAACGAGCGTCGAAGAACTCTGCGGCAAATTACAAAAGCGATAGTAGAATACCAACAAGGTTACATAGAGACGGGTTCTAAAGCGTTTTTGAGACCTCTCACTAGGACTAAGTTGGCGAAGGCGCTAGGCATACACGAGTCAACGGTTAGTCGAGCGACTGCCGGGAAATATGTGCAGCTTCCTAGCGAGGAGGTTGTACCATTTGATTTCTTCTTCGACGCGTCAACTTCCATAAAGGATATGATAATCGAACTCATAAGATCAGAAGATCCCTCTAACCCACTCAGCGATCAGCAGATAGCCGATATTTTGCGCGAACGAGGCTTCAACATAGCACGCCGAACAGTAGTAAAATATCGTGAAGCCGAAAAAATACTATCCTCTCGTCAACGGCGCATCTGACAGTAAGGACCCAGTCCTTTACCCACAACAACTACAAGCAATCCCTGTGTTACCGAACGTTGACTCGGATCGTCTAAAGCTGTATGATTCCCGCGAAAGCAACGCGCGAAGACTAGGACTGGGGAGGGGTCTACGATGAAATCGACGGTTTTGTGTCTCTTAATTGTGGCTATGTTGGCGATCGGCACTGCGAGTGTCGGTGAACAGGCCAAAGTAACAATAGAAGCTCGGGATATGCCTATAAAGGACTTGATATCTGAGCTTTCAAAGCAAACTGGTTTAGCAATAGTGCTCGATCCTAAAGTGCAGGGATCTATCACACTAAGCCTTAAAGATGCCGAATTCACCCAAGCCTTAGATGCCATTGCAAAGCTAAAGAATCTGGTCTGGAAAAAATTACAGTTTGCAAAGCCCTCGGATGAACAAGTCAAACTAGAGCAGATAAAGACCGCAATAGTCGCACTCGCGTCAATGCCATTGGTCGGACTTGCAATTGAAGACCCAGCGACAAAGACCGCTGCAGTTCTTGCAAAAGATCTACCCAGCGCTCCTGACACTTCAAGCGTAAAGTTGCCTGAGGGCTACAGCTGGACAACAGTCTACGTTCTTTTCGCCTCCGATCCTACTCAGGATCAAACCGCAGCTTCTGGTACACAAACTGCAGTCGTGCTGAGCAAGGATGCGAAGGAAAGAGCACTACAGTTGGCTAAGATGACGCCAGAGGAGCGACGTCAGGCGTTAGCTGCCGAAGTCGCTGCTGAGATGAGCTTAGCTCCGGAAGTTCGTCGGGCGATCCTTGCAGACCGAATGAGGGCTATGTTAAGTATGGACCCACAATTCCGTGAACAGTATCGCGAAGACATGCGAGCAGTGTTTCACCAAATCCGCGAGGAGAATCCTGACTTCGGACGAAGACCGAGCACGGAACGCCGTTGGCGCCGCGACCGTGATGACAATAGAAATAGCTAACGCTTTTTGACCAATCGATTTGCGTCCACTGCGCCAGCGTCCCTGAGGACCCTGGCGCAGTTTTGTATGAGACCAAACCGCAGAAAGGGGTCAACCAATGAAGTTCGAGGTAGTATGCGGATCGATTACAGAACAAAAATGCGATGTTTTGATTGTAAACCTTTTTCAAGGTGTGCAGGAACCCAGCGGCGGCACAGGTGCAGTAAACGAGGCACTGCATGGACTCATATCTAGAACAATCGCAGAAGAAGAGTTTGAAGGTCGTCTGGGAGAAACTCTAGTCCTGCGGACTGATGAGAAGATTCCAGCGTCAAAAGTAATTATCGTAGGTCTGGGCAAGAAGGAAGATCTTGGCATAAAACAAATTATGCGAGCAGCTGGCGCAGCAGCACGGGAATGCATGAAACTACGTGCTCGCATTGTAACCAGCATACTTCACGGGGCCGGAACCGGAGAAATCCCTATCTCGGAATGCGGGCGTGCTGTTACTCTGGGAACAATGCTCGGAACCTACGAATTCAATCGGCTAAAGACGGAGGATGTTAAACCAAATCCAATCGAAGTCTTCCGAATTGTCGAGGTATCGAGCGAAAAAATCGACAGTATACAGCGCGGCGTGGCGCGCGGCGAGATTTTAGGAGAAGCCATCTGCTTCGCCCGTGACCTGGCAAACGAGCCATCAAACGTAGTGACCCCGGACTATCTGGCGCAAGTCGCTGAACAGATCTCAAAAGAACACGGGTTCGAATGCCAAATACTTGATCGACAAGGCATCGAAGAAGCCGGTATGGGTTTGGTGAGCGCGGTTTCGCGCGGTGCAGCTCGGGAACCGCGTTTCATAGATCTGAAATACAATCCTGTACAGCCGCGGAGCGGAAAAAGCACCAACTTACATCCAGCAAAAACGATCGCACTTGTAGGCAAAGGCATTACATTTGACTCGGGAGGCTATTCGCTGAAAAGCCATTCATCAATGGTTGGAATGAAGGACGACATGTCTGGCGCCGCTGCAGTGTTAGCAGTAATGCGCGCCGTTGGAAAGCTCAGACCGGAAATCACAGTCTCGACAATCATCCCTGCAACCGAAAATGCAATCGGCAGCAATGCAATTCATCCAGGAGACGTGTTCAAGTCACTGTCGGGCAAGACAGTAGAGATAACAAACACTGATGCGGAAGGACGTTTGATACTCGCTGATGCGGTCACTTACGCTCGTAGACAAGGAGTTGACCAGATTGTAGACTGTGCCACACTGACTGGCGCATGCGTCACTGCCTTGGGACAAGAAATCTCTGGCGTATTTTCGAATAACCAAACCATGGCTGACAAACTAATTGCAGCCGGTGAATCCTGTGGCGAAGCGCTTTGGCAACTACCTTTATATCGAGATTACAAGAAACGGTTGAAGAGCGATATAGCAGACTTAAAAAACACCGCAGGGCACGCCGGTGGTGCAATTCTCGGAGCTCTCTTCATAGAAAGCTTTGTGGAAGGAACACCTTGGGCGCACATTGATCTCAGCTCTGCTTCGATAGACAAAGACACTGAGTTGGCAAGAAAAGGTGCAACCGGAGTGCCAACTGGAACACTGATCGAGTACATAATGATGATGTCTCAAACGCTGGAATGTTCAAGCGACAGTTAGAGTAATTTATACTGTCCAGTTTGCTTGCCTAGTTAGCGGCGCTATCTTAGCATAAAGCGAGGATGGAATTCGTGGTGCAGGAATACCTAGAAAAGCTCGACAAAATTGTCGATCCAAAACATCAACAAGTTGTTGAAAATTTGGTGCGAAGAACCGTCGCATACGAGCCGGTGGAATACTTGCCGCTTACTGTCAATTGTCCCTTATTTGATTGGCCCTCATTCACATATCAAGAAACTTTTGAAGACAGAGATAAAATGCTACTTGCTGAACTTGCGTCGGTTTGGATTGGAGCTCATATTCGTGATGACCGTGTATTCACCATTCGAGCTAACTACGGCGTAGGTGCCATTGCATCTATGTTCGGCTGTAAAATCCACTTAAGCAACGAAAACGCGATGCCATGGGTTGAGCACTTAGATGATGCTACGCTTGATGAAGTTTTGGATTCAGGAGAAATCAGCATTAACACTGGACTAGGAGAAAGGGTGTTAGAAACCCAACGGTTTTTTATTGATATGCTGTCGAAGTACGAAAACCTTGCCAAGTGCGTACACATCTACCTCTCCGACACTCAGGGTCCTTTCGACAATGCACATCTTATAATGGGACATAAAATCTACACTGAGCTCTACGACAAGCCGGAACGCGTACATCGACTCCTAGATTTGGTAACGGAGACTTACATTCGGTATACGAAGGCACAGAAAGAACTGGTTGGAGAATTCGGCGATTATACCTATCATTCCCAAATGATTGTGCGCGGGGCAGTGAGAATATGCGATGACAGTGGAATCAACCTCTCCCCAGACTTGTATGAGGAATTTTGCAAGCCATACAACGAGCGAATCTTTGCAGAATTCGGAAGCGGCTGGATACACTACTGTGGAAAAGGGTATCACATCCTACCCATCGTCCTATCCGCGAAAGGGATCACCGGCATTAACTTCGGACAGCCCGAGTATCAAGATCTCGAGGCTGTGTACGAAGCTGCAGCACCCAAACGTGTGGCGATTTTGGGATGGATAGGTCGAGCCCGCGTTCCAGAATGGATCAAAACAGGCATTACAATAATTGACAATGCACCTGATCCAAAATCCGCTCTGGCAATGGTAGAGCAGTACCGTCCTGTCAATTATGCTTGACAAAGGCCTGCCGCGTGGTATAATCGCAGTGTGCGCACCCGTAGCTCAGGGGATAGAGCGTCTGCCTCCGGAGCAGAAGGCCGCGCGTTCGAATCGCGCCGGGTGCGCCATATCTTCGTACGAGGTATGCGCAGCAGAATAAGACTGGGAGGGGTTAGTAATGAAGATTAGTATGGCAGTGGCTATCCTTTGCTTGCTTGTGAGCACGTGTAGTTACGCAAGCATACAACTGGTCCGCAATGGGAAAAGCGATTATTCGATCATTTTATCGAAAAACGCCAGCCCGTCGGAGCATTTTGCAGCTGCAGAACTGAAGCGCTACATCTACCAGATCTCGGGTGCACTAATCCCCTACGTACCTGATTCAGCCAATCCACCCGCAAAGGCGATTATCGTTGGCGATTGTGAAGCATTTCGATCCTTGGGTCAAACTATTGCTGGCGGGTTTATGCAGGACGAAGCGTTTGTGATTCGCACAGTTGGCGATAGACTTGTAATCGTTGGCGGCCGTCTGCGCGGAACCATGTACGGCGTGTATACATTTCTAGAAGATGTAATCGGTTGTCGGTGGTTGAGTGGTACGGTGGAAAAGATACCACGTATGGAAAGTATTGTTGTGCCGCAGCTTGATATTGCCCAAAAACCGGCTTTTGAATACCGAGATGTGTTCATACGCGAAGCAATGAACAAAGATTACGCGGCAAAACAAAAGCTTAACAGTGCAAACGCAGCTCTCGACGCAGTTCGCGGTGGTGGTATCGCCTATTACCCATTCGTCCATACTTTTGCAAGCCTAGTGCCTGTCGAAAAGTACTGGGACACACATCCAGAGTACTTCTCTATGGTCAACGGAAAGAGAATTCGGGAAAAAACCCAGCTTTGCCTCACCAACCCAGACGTTCTGAAGATAGCGACTCAGACCGTGCTTGATTGGATCCGTGACCATCCGGAAGCAAAACTTTACTCCGTATCCCAGAATGACTGGTATAACAACTGCGAGTGTGAACGATGTAAAGCCATCAATGAAGAAGAAGGTAGCCCAGCGGGTCTAGTGCTGCGATTTTGTAACGCTATTGCTGAAGAAGTTGAGAAACATTACCCGGATAAGCTCATAGACACGTTGGCGTACCAATGGACTGAAAAACCACCTAAGATCACCAAGCCGAGGCATAACGTACGCGTTCGTCTGTGCCCAATTTTCTGCTGTGAGGCTCACCCATATGAATCGTGTGACCTACCGGAAAACAAAGCATTTCTAGAAAACCTACAGGGTTGGGCGAAGCTTACGGACCAACTGTACATTTGGCATTACAATACGAGTTTTGCACATTACCTCAACCCATTTCCGGACTTTCGACAGCTTGTATCCTCGGCGAGACTCTATAAAGATATGGGTGTTAAAGGAGTCTTCTGGGAAGGCAGCTACCCAACAGGCGGAGGCGGTGAATTGGCGTGCTTGCGCGCTCACCTTCTGTCCAAGCTTTCCTGGAATCCCGACATTGATGCTGATGCAGTCATGAAGAATTTCTGCGATGATTATTACGGCGCCGCAGGCAAATACATCTGGCAATATGTACAGCTGTTGCTGGATAAAGTATCCAGAGAAAACATTCATGTGAAAATTTGGGCAGGACCCACTGATGCTTTCCTGACGCCGGAAGTTTTGTCAACAGCCGACGAGCTTTTCGACAAGGCAGAAGCTGCAAGCGATTCTCCGGAGGTGCTGAAAAGAGTAAAGCAAGCGCGCCTTTCACTTGAATACGTCAAGTTGATGCAACCAATACTTCGCAACGAATATAAGGGTCGAGAAGCAGAATTAGCGTCAGCGCTCGACGAGTTCGTTGGAAAGTGCAAAGCTTATGGAATGACACACATTAGTGAAGGCGAAACTATCGATAGCTTTCACACCCGTGTGCACAAACAACTAATGGGTCGGTAGCCCAGTATAAAAACCGATCGATAAATAGCGCAGCGCAGTCCACTGCTAGCGAAACCGTAAACGCGCTAGCAATTTGCGATAGATGAGGAAGGCACAAATGCGTCTATGTTTGTTCACTTGCATCGGGGTATACCTCATCTTGAGTCCGTTAAGTGCCGATATATGGCTCTCAGACAACTTTGATGCTTATACGGACGGCAATCTGGTCGGTCAAGGCGGCTGGAGTGGCACACCGGGTGCCGTAGTTGTACAAAGCAACTTTGCGCAGTCTGGCAAAGCAGTCTTGGCTGACTATTTGCGCTATGGCACAGGAGATGCCGTAAGAGTTGTATCCTCGGGTAATGGCTGTCACGTGCTGGAATTCGATGTAGCAGCAGATGTTGACGGTGTCGCACCAACAGGAACAAACCTCGGCTACATAAAGTTCTTCAACGAGAAGGGGGACGAACTTACTAGGTTCTATTTTGCGTGTCGCCAATTCAAGCTCCTCTTGTATCCCGCAGTTCAACACGTAATAGTCGACGGAGTAGTCAACCTAAGGTGGTACCACATTCGGATTGGAATCGACTTGCCAGCGCAAACGGTAGCCGTTTGGGTTGATGGTAGCTATGTTATACAGGGTCGACTATATAAACCCGGCACGTCTATAAACTCCATAGTTTTTGGACAATGGAATCAAGGAGCTCAATTTACCAGAAGCCGTACTTACCTTGATAACTTGAGCGCACAATCCACACAACTTTACACCGCGTCGCTTGCACTTGCTCCTATGGTTCCTTGGACTTGTTGGGAAGCATACAACGTTTTTTATCCCTTCGTGATTTACGATAGCTCGACGCAGCGATACAAAATGTTCTATACCGGCTCTGGCGCAGCCCAAAGCAATGAGAGCGTGTGGGATCTCTGGCAAATAGGAATTGCAGAGTCCACGGACGGAGTCTCGTGGGTGCGTCGACAAGACGACTACGAGCCCGTGATTTACTCAACTCAGTTTGCCGAAGGCGACGTTATTAATCCGGAAGAACAATCCCAGATATTCGACTCGGTTTGGGCATTTGGTGGGTGTGTTCTCAAAGATGGTGGATTGTACAAGATGTGGTACACAGGATGGAACACAGACACGGAATACACGCCTGACGGAAAAAGTAATAAAATCAACTTTCGAATTGGCCACGCTGTCTCCCAAGATGGTAAGAAGTGGACTAAAATACCCGGAAATGGTGGAGCTGGTTCGGTACTTGGACTGGGTTCGCCAGGCTCTTATGATTCGAAGGGCGTGGGACAGCCGTTCGTGATCAAGCTCGCCGACGGTTATCATATGTGGTATGAAGGCTATGATGGAAACGCATGGCGAATATTTCACGCCACCAGCTTTGACGGTCTTGTCTGGATGAAACAAGGAATCGTAATTGACACGGGGCCTCCGGGATCATTGGACGAGCTGGGAGCAAGAAACCCTGTGGTCATCTACCGGCGAGGCCAATACGAGCTCTGGTATCAAGGTCAGTCCAGATCCTCTCCAAATTACCACACCTTGAGAGCAGTAAGCACAGACGGCATCAACTGGACCAAACAACCGGGTGAAGTTGAATTGCATCCGTATGCTCCGCCGGATAACAATCTCAACTGGAATGCATACGATCCTAGCGCACAGTTACATGTAGACAGTGTAATCGTAAACAGTGATGGAAGCTGTCGCGTGTATTTTGCAAAACAACTCACAGCGCTTCAGCAGACGCGTTACGGGATGATAGAACAACGTAGGTTTTACATATATTCGGAGGTAGTCAACCCATGAACCTACCCCGAAGACACATAGCTTCATATAGTTACCAAGCCACTACAAAGAACCGCATGACCTTGGTTATTTGTGCAAGTTTCGCGCTTCTTGGCTTGGCCTGCAGGATATTGCCCGCTCAAGCAGGGGAAACTTTTCCCATACTGCCATGGGTATCTCCGATGCGCTGCCGCGTGTTGCTCAAAGCAGACTTGCGCGGCGTAACAAGAAGCAATTCCCCGACGCGAATAGACTTAGATCTTCAAGGTATTCTGAATTCCCAAGGTCTTACGGGCAGGGTCGACGAATCGACTATCGAAGTTGTAGCATACTCCTCCCAGGGCAAGCCGCAAACGTTCGATCCATCTAGAAGCGGTCATGATAAGTTCTTGGTACCGTGGCGCATCGAAAAGTACTACCCGATTGATACTGTAACCCTCAGTTTCGTTATCCCTAATAGCGACTGCACAACCTTCGCGGTTTATTTCGATACGGTTGAGTCAGGGCTTGGAAGACCCACGCGTTACCCCGGCTTGGTCGGCGACGGTGACTGGTTTAGCGAAGGTTATGGACGACGGGAAATTGCCGCGAGCAGATATGATACGTTCGCTGACATTGATGGCGATGGAGATTTGGACTTGCTTAAAGGAGGTACCGAGCCATATATATACGTTTGGGAAAACACCGGCGAAAACAAATACGTGGAAAGAGGTCGCTTGACTAATAGTGGGACCCTTTGGGAGTTGCCGAAGGAAAATGTAAACAATAGGAGTTGGTTATCGGTAGAAGCTAATGATTGGGATGACGATGGTGATCAAGACCTTTTCATCCACTTCGTAATTGCAAGTAATAACTATTCTGGCAAGGTTGTCCGCTACGAGAATGTTACGATTCCTGGCGGGCCACTAACATTCATCGATCGCGGACCCATCTTTACTGAATCAGGTTATCCGATAACCAGTACGGTCACTATTGCTGACTGGGACGGAGATGGGCAAAAGGATATTCTCGCCAGTCAGGACGGTATAGTGACTTTTTACCGAAACATTGGGACTTCGAACAGACTAAGCGACATCAGACTAGCGGACGGCACATATGTTACTGCTAACGGAGTCCCGATTCAGTTATGGTCACCTCGCATAGACTGCGCCGACATTGACTCCGATGGCGATCTGGACCTATTCGTCGGAATGGAAGATGGGCGCATATACCTTTTCCAGAACTTAGGCTCACGAACATCGCCGCTACTTGCAGAGGGGCGAATAGTTGCATTCTACGAAGGCGGATATATGGACCTCGGTCCGGGAATCAAGGTAGCCGACTTTGACAAAGACGGGTTGCTTGACTTTGTGGTTGGTCGTTATTGGGAACGTTCGCATTGGGGTTGGGACCCGAGAGTTCACGGGCGCTTGTATAAGAACGTCGGAACGCCGACGTCTCCCAGATTCCAAATCGCCGATGCGTGGTCAGGATGTCCCTATACCGAAGGGTTTCAGAGAATCAATGCTAATCGACAAAATGGTGTCAGGGCAGTTGACTGGGACGACGACGGACGATTGGACTTAATAGCGAGCGATACCGATGGGTTTGTATGGCTCTACCGAAATACGACCAATCAGTTATTCCCGTTATTCGAGAAAGGAGTGCGTTTGAAGGCTGGTGGGGACTATATCAAGGTGTTAGGCGAAGAAGAACGGCGCGTTCGCGACGGATATGCCCGTACGGACGTCTGTGACTGGAACAACGATGGTAGAAAGGATTTGCTTGTCGCAGACGGTAGAGGCTGGATTTTTCTGTTTCTGAACATAGGTTCGAACTCGGAGCCAGTGCTTGCTCCCGGAATCAGATTGTACGCCTGGAACGAAAACCGAACAGCATTTATGCCCATCGATGGAACTGCAAGGTCGAGTGTGATGGTTTGTGACTGGGATGGTGACGGAAGAAAGGACGTCATTCACGCGATCTGTGGCCAAGGGAACTATTCTGAAAATTACAACTGGCCGTCTTTGGGTGGAGACAGATCGTGGGAATCTGGATTTTTGTTCTACAGAAACGTAGGCTCGGATTCAGATCCTGTGCTTGACTACCCCAAGTGGATCACTGATCGGTATGGCAATGTGATTACTTACCCGAGTAGACCAAACTGTGGCTCGTTTGTCGATTGGGACGGGGACGGAAAGAAAGACTTCATCGCCGCTGAGTTCGAAAATAGCATCAGGCTCTACCGCAACGTCGGATCGCCAACTGGTGAACCGGTTTTCAACGACGTAGCAGGGATTACTCTGATCAGACCCTACACAGTCCAAATGATCTCCGGAGCCGATGCAATAGACTGGAACAAAGATGGAGACATTGACATACTTACCGGTCAGGGACACGGAGGCACCGGTTTGCGATTCTACGAGAGAGATTACATCAACGACTGCATCAATGGAACTCCCCCTTTAGTTTCGATTGTGCGTGCAGAACGTATGGTGTCAATATCGGAAGCGAAAGCACTCTCCGATGAAGTCGGTGTTATTCTACCTAGAGTAGTAGTTTCCGGGGTTTTCGATGGGTATTTTTACGTTCAGACCGAGGACCGAACAAGCGGAATTCGAATTGAGCAACCTGGTCACACACGTTCGGTCGGAGAAAAGGTCGACATTCAAGGTACACTCAGGACCAATGACCAAGGCGAGCGCTATATAGTAGCGTCGTCCGTAACAAGAAGCTTTGAACACTAGACCCAGGATCTCTTGGCACTGAAAACGCATGCCGGGTCACTGTCTCTTGATTGCGATAATGCAAGGCAAGCCGATCTGAGGAAATACTAGCTCATTCGTATCGCAGAGCATCGATCGGACTTAGCCGCGATGCCAATCGCGCCGGATAGTAGCCGAAGAAAGCCCCTACCAATGCAGCAAAACTAAATGAGAGAACAATTGAACCCAGCGAAACTGTCGGATTCCACTGGGACAGGTGTCCAATTACTTGGGACAAAACAATACCCAATACAACTCCTATCAGACCACCAGTCAGGGAAAGGACCAAAGCCTCCACCAGAAATTGACATTGTATGTCTCTACGGCGAGCACCTACAGCCATACGTATGCCGATTTCTCGTGTTCTTTCGGTCACTGAAACAAGCATAATATTCATAATGCCGATACCGCCAACGAGCAACGAAACACTCGCGATACTTGCTAAAAGTAGAGTAAACACGCGTGAGGTCTCACTCGCCATTTCGATCATTTCAGCTTGGTTTCGTATGATAAAGTCATCATCTCCTCCCTCGGGAATGTGATGACGCTTACGAAGCAGTTCCGTTACCTCAATATTGGCTTGATCCATAAGCGCTAAGCTCCTGGCTTGCACGCTTATGTTGCGCACGTACTGTAGGCCGAACACACGGCGCATAGCAGTCGTGATGGGGATAAAGATCTGGTCGTCAGGATCCATAAAGCCGGTTGCGCCTTTTGGCATTGTCGTCCCAATTATGGTGAACCTTACGCCTCTGATGCTTATGTCCTTCCCGACTGGAGAAACTGTCCCAAAAAGATTCTGTGCAGTAGTTGGCCCAATGACTGCAACTTTGGCAGCAGATTTCACGTCGATGTCTCTTATGAAGCGTCCGTCGGCAATTCGGTAGTTGCGAACATCGGCATAGTCTTCAGTAACACCGGTGATCGTACAACTCGTATTCCTATTGCGATATTTCACCTGCCCAACACTGCGGGTTTCCGCTGTTACCTTAGAGACTGACGGACACTTCTTAGCTATAGCTTCAGCATCTTCAAGTGTCAAAGTTTCTAAACTGCCAAATCCACCGACCACAGCTCCTCGTCGTGTCTGACCGGAAAAAACGGTAAGCAGATTAGTCCCCATCTGCTGGATCTGTAACATCATGCGCTCCCGCGCGCCTTGAGCTATGGCAAGCATGGTAATGACCGCCGATACGCCTATGATCACTCCTAGCATCGTTAGGGCTGAGCGCATTTTGTTTGCAGAAAGACCTTCCAGTGCGACAGCGATACTTTCCTGTAGGTTCACAGTTCTTCCTCCACCGGTAGAGTCGGGAGAACGTCACGTGCAAATACTCGATCCTGAACTAGGTCATCTGAAACAATGTGACCGTCTCTGAAACGCACAATCCGCTCAGCATGTCTGGCGATTTCTTCCTCGTGAGTAACTATCACAACAGTTTTTCCTTCCGCGTGCAGATCTTGAAATATAGCCATTATTTCTTCGCTAGAACGCGTATCAAGATTACCCGTCGGTTCGTCTCCCAATATCAGTACCGGGTTGTTTATTAGCGCGCGGGCTATTGCGACTTTCTGTTGCTGTCCCCCAGAAAGTTCGCTGGGTCGATGGTCCATTCTGTCGGACAAACCAACGCGTTCTAGTGCGAGTTTCGCTCTTTGCTCAATCTCTGTTGCCTCTGGGTCATACATAAGAGGAAGCATCACCTGACGCAGAGCTGGCCGCCGGGGAATCAAGTTAAAAGTTTGAAAGACAAAACCGATTTTTCGATTTCGGACTGTCGCGAGCTGATCATCCTCGAGCCCAGCAACCTCCTCACCGTCAAGTATGTATGATCCTTCGGTAGGTTTGTCCAAACAGCCAAGAATATTCATGAATGTCGACTTTCCCGAACCTGAAGGTCCCATGATGGCTACAAACTCGCCTCGCTTAACTTGTAGCGATACGCCTTTGAGTGCGTGTACTGAAACGCTTCCAAGGCGATAAACCTTGTGAATGTTGTTCGCTTGAATCATTACGTCGTTCACTCGCGGAAAGCTCCTTGCGCAGACTCCCTAGAACAACCTGGGAGGTCCGCCTCTCATACCTCGCCCCGGACCAGCCGTTGGAGTCGCTGGCCTTCCTGCTCCTGGAATCGTTGGCTCGATCACCGCGGTAACAACAGTCTCGCCGCAGTTCAACCCGCTGATTATCTCCGTGTATTCGTTCCCAATCTCACCTATTCTGACTCGACGGTCCTCTTGCTTACCATTTTTGATAACTGTGACAAACGTGCCCTTGTCCGTCTCTTTAACGGCTTCGTTCGGCACATATAACACGTTGTTCTTCCGGCTAACAATGAACTCGCATGTCGCATTCATTTGCGGTTTGAGTCTTCTGTCAGCGCGATTGAGCTCGACCGTCACAGGAACCGTAGTAACGTTTTGATCAACTACTGCCTGAGGCGCGATCTTGATCACTTTACCGCTGAAACGCAAGCCGGGATAGGCGTCAAATGTAACGTCCACCTCCTGCCCCACCCTGATACGAGCAATATCGGTTTCATCAACATCGACCAGTACACGCATGCGGCTTATATCAGCAATTTCAGCGATCGTAATACCTGCACCAGTACCGCCACCAAATGCTGATCGCCCAGCCGTGACTATCGATCCCTTTTCCACGTATTTTTTGACAATGACACCGCTGCGTGGGGCAGTAATAGTGCAGTATCCAAGCTGCGTCCTCGCGTTCTTAACAGCAGCCTCTGCCCTGGCAAGCTGGGCCTGTGCTCGGAGGATTTCCTCCCTTTTGATTTTGTTCTGATACGCACTTGCTTTCGCGGATTCCAAGCTAGCCACTGCCTGCTTCACAGCAGCTTTTGCCGCCGCAAGCTCCTGCTGCTTAATGGTATCCTGTATTCGATTCGCAAGCGCTGCCTCGTAAGCAGCCTTTGCTTGCTCCACCTTTGCCTCTGCGGATTTAATATCCTGATCAGTTTCTTGCCTGACAGTATCGAGTTTGCTCTGCGCACTAGCAAGCTGAGCCTTAGCGACCGCATACTGTTCCTCTGCTGCATCGACTTGGCTTTGCGCCAGAAATCCCTTTTCAAACAGAACCCTCTTGCGCTTGAGATCCCTCTCTGCCTGTTGAAAAGTGGCCAGAGCTTGGTCGTAAGCAGCCTTCGCGGCAGCTATTTTCTGGGGTACCAACGCATTTCTCAACTGCTCCAGATTTGCCTTTGCTGCTTCCAGTGCGCTCTGTGCCTGTTTTATCGATTCAGCTGTGAGCTTAGGCTGAGTCTTAGCCTCCTGCTCGGCTTGAGCTAATCGCTGCCTGTTAGCAGCAAGAGCCTGTTTGGCGCTCTCTATACTCGCGGAGGTCTGCAGGATCTGCATGCTCGACCCCTGCATCGCTTGAGCTACCTGAGCTCGCGCACTCGCCAAATCCGCTTCGGCCTGCCGAAGCTGTGTTATGGAATCCGAAGGATCAATGCGTGCGATTAGCTGGCCAGCTTTGACATAGTCGCCCTCGTCAATCGTCAGTTCTACCACCTGACCTCCCACATTTGATTTCACTTCAACAGTAGTGAGAGGTTCAAGCACACCGTTGGCTGAGACACTTACCACGACTGTGCCCCGCCTCACCACATCCGTACGGATAATGGGTTTCTGATTACCGTTTCGTCTAGCCAAGGCAACCGCCGCAATTATGATCACCAAAAGCACAGCAATTCCAGCATAGCTGCGCCGTCGCGACTTAATCTTCATTCAGTTCCTCCCCCAATAGTGCCGGTTGCATAGTTCATTTGAGCGATCGACACGTAATAGTCGTAACGTGCTTGAACTTCGTTTGTCTGCGCTGTAATAAGCTGCACTTCCGCCATCAGCATATCTAAGGTAGTGCCCAAGCCCTGCGCATACCTTTCCTTCTGAGCTTCGTAGTTCTTGGCGGCGGCCTCGAGACTCATTTCACTAGCCGAAAGCCGTTCCTTCGCGTTCGTCAGATTTAAATACGCTTCCTCAACCTGTGACCTGATGTCTCTTTCTAGCTGCGAAGCTTCCAGCTCGGCATTGTCGCGCGTTAATTCTGCTTCTTTGTAGGCAGCCCTGTTTGCCAGGACGTCAAACACATCAAAGACAAAACCACCGACTATCTGAGTAGAATTACTCGTGTACCCACCGGACACCCTATGTTGATATTCTGCAGTAACGGAAGGACGGGGGTATAGCGAAAGTCTTGCAGACGTAACTTGCGCACGAGCCGCCTGCAAAACAGCCTGATGCTGCTGGACGTCAGGTCGCATCTGGAGAGCGATCGAGACATACGCATTCAGAGGCTGCAATTCCAAACCAGGAGGCTCAACAGGCTCAACCACGTCGAACCCTGGAATGGGCGCTAACCCCATCTGATTTTGGAGTTCAATTGCCGCAGTGCGCACCTGATTCTGTGCTGATAACAAACTAACCTTTGCGTTCGCCAGCTGTGCTTTAATTGGAAGCAAATCGACAGGCGCTGCTTCCTTTACCTCAATCATCGCTTGCACCTGATCATATAGCGCCTGATTGTAATCTACGTTCTTCTGTGCCACTTCAGCCAAGCGTTTGGCACGCAGAAGTTCAAAGTAGGCACGGGTAACATTGTAGATGATCGCTTGTTCGACGCGTTTCCGCGCTGCTTCACTTGCGACAACATTGGAGCGAGCACTTTTTACATTTGCCTCTCTCACTCCTCCATCGAACAAATTCTGCCGCACAGATACAGCAGTCCCAGTAGTGGTTTGGCTTAACACTCCTTTTGCGGTGCCGCCAGCAAAAGCTATGTTCTCTACGCGAATTTGAGGAAAATAGTCACTAATCGCCCTTAACGCACGACTACGTGCAATGCTAACGTTGTTCCGAGCAGTCAGGACATCGGTCTGGTTACGAAGCGCTGTGTTTATGCATTCCTTTAAAGACCACTTCTTAGGCGTCTCGCCCTGCTGAGCCTCTGACAGCGGCGCCACTGACACGGTGAGGAATGACGCTAGGACAATTAATGGTAGTTTCTTCATTGTCAGCCTCGCGTTCTAGGCATTTTCAATCAGCAGAAATCTAACAACCCGAACAACCAAGCAGACGTGCTAAGCAACTTCGCAGCTAGATTTACGTCTCTTTCGACCAAGTCCAGTCAGCAAAAATGCGAGCAGTCTTTCGTTCCGACTTGAACGGCCTCGAGCAAAAACCCGCTAGTGTAGACGACCGGGTGAATCGGGCAGTTTCAAGGTATTGTCGGGTTTTTTCGGAGTTTTATGTTAGATTGCACCAAATAAGCCTAACGTTGAATATCTGAGTCTACCGGGTTGGAGCTATTGTGAACGTAGTAAACTCGCCAGTGGCTGGCAACCAAACGGCATCTACGCTGTCTACCCGTGCAGCGCGCGGACCAACTTTCAATGCTGCCAGAAGCGCTTCCAAAGCGCCTCGTGACCCCTCTGCAATTACCTCCACGCCACCATCACGCAAATTACGCACGATCCCGACAACATTAAGCTCCCTAGCTCTTTCTAACACGTAGTACCGGAAGCCCACACCTTGAACTCTTCCCCTGACAACGACCCTAAGACGTGTCTCAATCTGAGGAACATTCATTGCTGATCTGCGAATCGTCACTCTGCGTGAAAGCTTCGGCTATTTATGTGACACATCTTGGACCACTAAGCTGCCAGTTTTATAGGCACACCCCTGCGAGCAGATTCGTTGCATGCTAGAGTTACAGCCAAGGTTTTGACGGCGTCCTCATATGTAGATCGAATACCGCTGGTATCGCCAGTCTTAACAGCTCTGATGAATGCTCGATTTTCTTCTAATATCGCGTTCACACCGCCAGTAAACACTTGAGTATATCCTGGCTGTATCACTCTGAGATCGCCGTGTATTTCGACAACCAAATCCCGTGCGATCACGTGCAGACCCACCGTGTAAGGCACGCTCAACAGACAGGTGCTGGAAATAGTGCCAATCGCACCATTGGCAAACTTCAGAGTGGCGGCGCCGACGTCATACACGTTGAAATCTGGAATGTGTTCAGAGTCCCGATCGGCATATGCAGCGTAAACTTCCACTATGTCGCCGCATAGATATCGCGCCAGGTCAAATATGTGTGTTGTCTGCTCAACCATCTGTCCGCCCGATTGTTCCATTCGACGCCACCAGGACACACCAGGCAATCCGCCCATCCAGTATCCCATCACCATCCCAATTTTACGTCCGTTTAGGATTTCTCGGGCACGATCGGTATTAGACTGATAACGCCAGTGATATCCTACAGCTGCAACAATGCCGCTTTCTCCGATCGCGTCGCTGATTTGTTTCGCCTTGTCAAGAGTCAGCGCAACGGGTTTTTCAACGAAAAGATGGACACCTCTCCGAGCTGCCAATAGCTCTTGGTCTTCGTGAGCGTACGGCGGCACGCACACGTACAATGCATCAAGCTTCTCAGATTCAAGCATTTCACGATAGTCTACGTATGGCTTGGCAACAAACCTAGCTGCAGCAGATTCTGCGCGTCCGCTGTCCAGATCACACACACAGGAAATTTGGACATCCTCGATTGCTTGCAGGGCATTCATGTGAGCATTTGCGATCCCGCCTGCGCCTACGAATCCGATCTTTATAGCCATCTCTCGTCCTCGCTCCTGCTATGCCGAATCTGATTTTCGCTCCGGCAGAGGTGCCCGGTGTATTTCTCTCTTGACCTTTGGAAACGATGTATTAAAGGCTTGAAACACTACATGGCTTGCCCATCTCTGCAGACTTCCACGCGGCCTCGGTAAGTTCTATAACGCGCAGACCGCACTCGGCAGGCACCCAATTCTTATCTCTGCCTAAGATCGCATCGCAAAAGCCCTGATCGTGATTGCCTCCCGGTGGAAGATCCGTTGGTTCAATCATTTCTCCGGCTTCGTTGCAGTGCAGCAGCTTTCCATTACGATAAAACAAAGCGCCTTTGGTGCCCCATATTGTAAAATCTTCATACCATCGACAAACAGAATCTCCCACAACACTAACAGTTCCTTCGGCACCATTGGTAAACCTAAGGGAGAGGGCGGAGTTTATGTCCACTGGAGCACCGCAATTGTCTATATAAGCGAAAACACTTTCTGCAGTGAGCCCGGTAAGCCACAAAACCATGTCAAGTAAATGACTGCCCGAGTCGTTCAATTGCCCTCCTCCAGAAAGTTCGGGGATTTGACGCCACGTCCCGGCAGTACCCTTCTTCCAGCCCTGGCATTGTAGCGCAGACAGATAAGTAACCTCGCCAATCTCGCCGTTCTCAATCGCTCGCTTCATATAACGGTACTGTGGCTGAAAGTGACGTTGGTAAGAAATCATGACTACCTTTCCAGTCTCGTCACGCTTTTTGATAATATCTCTCGCGTGCTGTGTGCTGCACACCATAGGCTTTTCAGTCAGAACGTGTAGCCCCGCTTCTAATGAATCCATTATTTGCTGATAGTGAAGCGTGTGAGGCGTATTGATTTGGACTGCGTCTATGTCGTCGCGACTAATCATGTCTCTGTAGTCGCTGTAGGTTGGAACACCTTTTAGCTCCGGCACCCTCTCAACAGCCTTTTCAAGGCGTTGAGGGTCAACATCGACCAGCCCTACGATCTCTGCATCAGGTGATGCAAGAAAGTTCTTGATGTGACCATAGGAAATTCCGCC
>Ga0123519_10000471_pt1 | contig 71365 bp, 89 predicted proteins | sample YelNatPaOPRAMG02_FD_87396 | JGI IMG/M metagenome (GOLD analysis project Ga0123519, IMG submission 87396) | Hot spring microbial communities from Yellowstone National Park - Yellowstone National Park OP-RAMG-02 (version 2) | ecosystem: Environmental > Aquatic > Thermal springs > Hot (42-90C) ...
CTTCTGAATCCTTCTTAATATCATCCAAGAAATTATAAGATCTTACTCCACCTTCAGCACCATAATGCCACATAATAGCACCAGTATGCATACAAGTCTTAACTCCAAAGTTCTGTTCTAATGTATTTGATATTTCAGATTCTATCCTAAATGCAGATCTTGTATAACCTAACTGATCATATTTTTCAATAAAATCTGTCTTTCTAAGTAATTCTGCATTATACATTAAAGGTGCTCTTAAGAAATGTACTCTAACTATTTGTTCTGGAAATTTAAAGAGAAAAGTTGAATAATCATTCCATACTTTACCTGTTTTACCAGTCCATTTGTTAAAGTCCTTAGGTATCCAATTAACTGGAATAGTTTTTCTACCTATTGTATATAACATTCCTCCAATAGATCCTATTTCTGGATCATCTTCCATAGCAGTAATTAATTTCTCTAACACATCTTTCTCAAATACATGATCATCATCTAATTTCATTGCATATTTAGTCTTAGTTTCTGACATTACTCTCTTAGCTGCTTTAACACAACCGTAATATGTTGTAGGATGTAAGAACAATATCTTATGTCCTTGATTTCTCAATAATCTAATAGCACCTGCAAACAATGGTTCTAATAAATAGTTCTGATCAAATTCTTCTAAGATTGTAAGATCCCAATCTTGAAATGTTTGATTATAAAGAGAAATCAATAATGCACTAAGATAAGTAGGTCTATTATAAGTCCAACATTCCAATGTTAATTTAGCCAATGATCTCACAACTCCAATCTATATACATCTTCTGTCTTAGTTGATATCTTATCCCATACTTCATCTAACACTGTAACCCATTTGTTTAAAATAATATCATCCCATAAGAAATCTAATGAGAATTCTCTAGCTTTCTTTCCTTTCTCTTCTATTTTATTTGGATGATTATAAGCATCTACTATACATTCAGCAATTGATCTATAATCAGGTACACCTGTAGTAGCAATTATAGGAGTATCCAAATATAAAGCAGTCTTACATAACCATCCTCTTTCTTCATTCTCTCCTATTAGATCAGGCATTGATGAAAATCTATGTCCTATTACTGGTTTACCACATGCCATACTCTCTAATATTGGTAATCCAAATCCTTCTCTCTTGCTTGGAGATAATAGAATATCAAATGAATTATACAATAAAGCCATTTCTTCATCTGGTAGTCCTATTACTGATAGATGTGGATCTTCAAAGGCACATAGATCATATACTTTGTGATGATATGCTAATGCTTTAAGAGATACTCCTTTAGGATCTTCTGGATCTGTATGAATGAAATATCTAATATCTCTAATGTCTGGATAATTATCTTTTACATATTCTGCTGCTTGAAAGATCTCTCCCCATGCCTTTCTAGTTTCTTTATCTGAATTAGCAGCTACAATACCAATTATAAATGCATCTTTAGAAAGTCCTGTTATTTCTCTACACTTATCTTTGTCCATAGGTCTAAAGACTTTATCTACTCCATGTGGAATTATAGTAGATTCTATGTTATTCTTAGCTAATTCCTTTTGTTGAAATGGTAAGAATGCACATACTTTAGTATATTGTTTAGTTAGTTGTACAATATGTTCTGGATAATTGATATGATCCATAGGAGAGTACAATAAACTATTTCTATCCTTACTAGGAAACCATGGAAATGCCCACCAATCACTTGCTAGTACACCTAAGTTTCTTCTAAATGATTGATAGTGTTTAATGTATGATCCTTCTCCAAATGTACCCATATGCCTAGCAACTGGTAAATGAGGTACATCATTGATCATCATTACACCTCCTGGTTCTAGTCCATAATAACAAGATACTATTATATCATATCCTAATTCATGTAGTCTAGATGTAATATTCTTAGTTATATTGCCATATCCACTTCTTACATATGCAGCTACAGAATGCCAAATAATCTTTAAGTTGTCTACAGATGGATGATCTTTCTTATTAAAATTATCTAATTTCTCTTGTTCAATAAACATAGTAATCAAAACCTAATTGACTAAGTCATCTTATTATAGATTTAGAGAGAAAAAAATAGAACTTTATTTTTACTGCAAATTAGATATCTTTTTCTTGTATTCTTCTACATATTCTGCAAGATTAAAAATAGGAACTTTATTATCACTTGTTTTTACTTTGTAATAAAGTTCTGGATCTGATTCTTTTACAACATTTTCTAAGATCTTTTCTCTAGCAAATACAAATGCTGTGTTGATAGAAGATAGACTCTTAAGTTCTTCTTCAGTACATACTTCTGTACATACCCATACCTTGAAAGAGTGTCTATTATTTTCCTTCTTACTGTATAGATTTTCTTTTATTTTATCATATACACTCTTCATATCAATCACCATGAAAAGATCGATTTAGGTGATAAATCGATCTGTGAATTGTTAATAGACTGGAGGAGATCTTTCAATGATTTCAATATATTCACTACCTATTGATTTAATAATAAACCAACCAATCTTAGCATTCCATCCTTTCTGTATTAAGAATGAATTAGTTCTTTGTAATGTACCACTCATTATCAGATATCTTTGATTTCCTTTCCTTACAAATGCTGATTGATGTGTATGTCCCATATGGAGTATATTAGGTTTAGAAATTAATTCTCTCCATACTTTTTCAATCATATGTGTAACTGCTGTAGTAACAGATCCTGAACCATGGAACATCATGTAAGTATAATCTTTGTTTAATTTCAGATTAGCTACATGTCCATAATAAGAAACATTTCTACAAGTCCTAGCAACTATCTTTAATGGTTCTAATCCTACGTCTACAGATCCTTGTACTTTTTCTTCATGATTACCAGATATTAAATGAACATTACAATCTAACTTAGATAAAAGATCAGATACACCAGATATTTGATCAGATATAGAAGGTAATGATAATTCTTCTAATTCTGTAGGATATACTCCTCTTCCCTGTATTAGATCTCCTGCTATCATAATGTCTTTAATATTAAATTTCTTAGAATCTTCTACCAATTGATCAAATGCTAATTTATAAAATGATTTACTACCAAAATGAAAATCACCTGTAAGAATAATTGGAGTAGATATATCTCCCATAGATCTGTACATGTTCTCTTCATTCAATTCAGGAGATCTAACAAGGGAGTATACTCTTTCTCCATTTACAATTAATTCCTTTACATCATATCCTTTCTCTATAATTGTCCTTATGGAAGATCTAATAGATTCTTCTGATGGATTAATAAATTTCTTAGATGCTTTCTCTATAAGTTCATTTAAACTAATTGGATCAGACTTCTGTAGAATTGAAAGAACGTATTCATGTAATGTTCCAATATCTTCATCTATTTGATGTATTTTCAATCTTATCAACCTTATAACAATATACTCTTTTATCTCTTTTGGTTACTTTGATCCCATAATCGATTAGTATTCTACTCAAAGATCTCTTATAGATATCTGCATCTCTGTTAAGATCAAACTCTAAATAACAAGCATCATGATCCTTTAAGTACTCAATAATCTCTTTGGAAATATTATTGTACTTAGATTTAAAACTAAGATCCGATACATTAGCCTCTTTGATCATCAGATCACTCTTCTGGTAATCCTTCTTGTATTCTAATCCATTTCTCTAATTCTGGAGTAGGTTTAATTAAATTGTATCTAGCATATGCAGATAATCTCCTAGCAGTAGATAGAGCAATACCAGCTTCTCTTCCTTTGAATATTATTATAGGAGCTTTATTAGGATCATATCCTTTGCATTTCAATAATCTCTTGAAAATATATTCTCTGATCTGATAAGATAGACTTTCTTGGAATAGTTTAACAGTGTCAAAGAATTCTTCTCTAGCTATTTCTATATCTCCTCTATATCCTCGTTCTAATGGTTGTAAGATTAAAGATATTCCTACTCCAGATCCAGATGATTGCAGATCTGCAAAGTAGTACATTAATCTCTCAAAATTAGTTATATTAGGTGTAGGAAATGATTTGATATCTACATTATTCCTAACAGCCCATACACTGAATTGATCTGCATTAACAAGTTCATTCTTTAAAGTATCTAACTGTTGATCTGTAATATTCCTTGGATCTTCATTTTCTGATCCTACTACACCGATCAATCCAGATGATCTAAAGGCAACATTACCTACAGTATCTTCTAAGTTTAATCTGATCAATGCTGCTTTATATGATGGTTCTAATGGAGACATACCTAATTCATCTCCTGTATTGATAAATCTGAAATATGCTATTCGATCTCTACCATCATCTTTAGGACTATTAGCCTTCCATACTACTTCTCCATCTTGAATGATCTTATCCTTTCTCCATTCTATCTTAGGATAACCAATTGCTTTTATACAATAGCCTACAGGTTTAAGATCTTTGTCATATAGAATGTTACCTTGTTCATCTCTAATTAGATCTATTCCAGACTTAGGATTAATTAATGTAATTTTCTTAATATCTGATCCATCTTCTGTATATCCTAATTCTATCCATGCAGTACCATTACCTGTTACAAAAATATCAAATATTATTCCAGATAACAAATTAAGAAGATCAATATCCTTACAGAAATCTATACAAAGATTCTGAATGATCTTATTTTCTCCTTTTATAACATAAGATCCACCTAAGATCTTCTCAATATATTTCTGTACAATTCTGAATGTAAGTGAATCAATTCTAAATAAAGTCTCTAATTGACTAGCCTGTACAGTAGATCCTTTTCTCTTTTCAACTGCTAATAAAGTACTTCTAAGATTTGTAAAAGAAGTAACTGGTACTGATACTCCAGATGAAACTAGTTTATGTATTTCTCTTTCTTCTTTTTGTACTGGTTTTACTCTTTTAATGGATTTTAAGAATGACATAACAGATCAATTATTTATTCTGTTATTCGCCTTAATAAAGGATATACAATACCAGATGTTAGGAATAACTGTACAAATGTCTCTTCTGATATTCTACCAAAGAATATTAGAACTGCTAAGATCATCCAAAAAGACAATAAAGCAATTAATGCACCTTCTGTTGTTGATAAAGCTCTAGTTAATGGATTATATTCCTCTTCTACAATTGTTTCATCTTCACTCATATTAATTCAACACCTTTAATCATACTTTATCCTTAAAAACATTTCCTAGAAAATAAATGTTAAGAAAATCGATTTAGGGGATAAATCGATCTATCGCATTAATCAATTATGGGAATGATACTTGTAATAGTTCTTCAATATTCTTCCATTTACATGCTATCCAAGAAACATTTGATCCAGCAAATCTAAGTCCTACTATTTTATCATCTTCAAATAATGGACTACCAGAATCTCCTGGTATACATTTGAATGTGTCATTCTGTAATCCTATAATTACATCTTCAAACATACAATATCCTCTAGAATACTGAACTTGTACTACTCCATTTAGATCGGTATAAATTCCATCATAAGAATATCCAGAACTTCTCCCATATGACCATGGTCTAGCAACTATATCTGGATCTTTACATCCTGTAATCTCTATTCCATTTAATGTCTTTAATGAATATCCTTCTGGTATTGTAATAGAAGCACAAGATACATCTACTTTATTTGTATCTACACCAAATAAACTTCTATATATTGAATGAAGTGAATTTCTATATGGACATGTAAAACTAGTAAATTTAAGCTCTACAGATCTAATAAATTTTCCAGTATAATCTGTGTTTTTATTTCCACCATCTAAAATAGATGGTTGTATAACTGGATCTCCATAATGTGCCTTGTTTTCAAGTCCAAAACAGTGATTATTGGATAATTGAACTATCTGATCACTTGTCAGATCTCTAGCAAAGAATCCTAAAGAACAAGCACCATTACTATTTGCATTCATTGTAGAAATTCCAGGTACTAATGGTCTATACTTTAATTTTGGATCTGGATAATTACCTTCTAATGCTCTAATATCACCTATTTCAACAATATCTGTTTCATATTCCCTATTATTAATCTTAACAGTAGAAGGTACAATGTCCTTACTAGATAACATACATTTCATTTCTTTTCTAGAAACGTATATTCTGATAACTTTAGATCCTTCTATTATCTTACCATTCTTGATCTTAGGTTGAAGTACTGATGATCCACCTAGAACATTCTTTTTCTTTCTAAATTCCTTAATAACTTGAATGATCTCTTTTTCAGTCATTTACAAACTTCTCCTTTCTCTATTAATGAGTACATAATCCTAGCTTTTAATAAAGATAAAGTAGTAAATCTTACTCTGTCTTTTGACTCAATAGCAGTCTTGATTTCATTATCAGTTAGATCAAGAAATTCTTTAAGTTCTTTATTATTGAAATCTTTTTTAGTCATTAACTTATCTAAATAAAAATCAAATAAAGGTGTATCATCTCTTTTTAAAATCTTAGGTAATTCGTCTTCTATAATACTCCAGAGAAGATCTGTTTTAATTTTAATATCATTAAGACACTTTCTTTCTTCTGGTGTCATTGTATGAGATTCTACAGTTGATAATCTCTTTTCTAATTCTTTAGAGTTTATTAAAGAATATCTCCATTGAGTTGTAAGTAATGTAATAAATGAAACAGATAGTGAAGCAATTCCTAAATAAATACTTATGTCAAGACTCATATATATCATTAGAAACTAAACAAATATGTTGAATTTATTTTTAGTGTCTATTCACTCCATCCATACCATCCACATTTACTACATGATGCTGATTTATAATTAGGTAAATTGAAATGTATTGTTAACTTAGATCCACAATTAGGACAAGCATCTCCTTTAGGAAATTTATCTACTTTCTCTTTCATAATATGATCATAATATTTAATTTTATAAAGAGTGTAATAAGGCATATGATCAAGAGAATTGTATTTTCTTATCCAGAAGATTATGAGAGATTTTATGGAAAGATAGATTACAAAGATAAAGTTGTATTGGATATAGGTGCTGATTATGGATCTACTGCAGATTTCTTTTTCTGTAAAGGAGCTAGTAAGGTAATAGGAGTAGAAGGTAATAAAAGTATATTTGATCAATTAAAGAAAAATGCAGAGTATATTCCAGAACTGTTTCCAATATTTCTGTATGTAGATAACAGTAAACAAATATCTGATCTTTTAGAAGAATATAGACCTGATATAGTAAAGATTGATTGTGAAGGATGTGAGATTGTATTTTTAGATCTATCAAATGAAATATTCTCTATTCCAGAATCATACGTTGTAGAGACACATACAAGAAAGATTGAGAATGATTTTAAAAATAAATTGCTAGAGAACAATTATAAGATAATTTATTATGACAATTGGACTGGAGATGTATCTGTTATCATAGCAACACATCTATAGAACTTTGAATAAAGATCTATTTATCACCTAAATCGATCTATCGCATAAATCAGTTTATCACCTAAATCGATCTTTCAAACTACTAGACTGTTATCTTTTGCATTATTCTCTTCAAGCAATCTATCTTTAAAATAATTATAGATAAATTCCCTATGTTCTGGATCTTTGATAAATTTGATCATTTCAAAGATACAATCAATACCACCACATATGTCTTTTACTAGGCTATTATCAGTCAATGCAAATCTTATTTTGTTCTTATCACTTACATAGACAAGAAATCCTTCTAAGTTATCTGAATCGATCACTTTAGCTAATTTACTTAAACATTCCTTCCTATGTTCTGATTCTGAATATATAATTCTCTTCTTCTTTCTAACTTTCATTTCAATTCACTATATTTACATAGTTTCGATTTAATAAAATTATTACATGGACAAAGAGATTGATCACATCTAAATTTATTTTTATAAAGTTTATCAAATACATCTTGAGGCAATATCAAATCAATTTTATGTTTCTTTAATCTCTTTAACCACATTTGATATGATTTTTCTAGTACAGGATCTTTGATCTGTAAAATGTCAGTGTACCAATCAATATTTGTAAGTTTCATAAAGTCATCTACTTTATCTCTAACAGTCTTTTCTAACATTAGATCATAATCAATGTAATTTAACAAAGTATCTGGTAATTGATTATCTCTATCCCATGCAATCATCTTAGGATCTTTGTATCCTTTCTCTTGAGCAATTGTCTTTAAATGATCTGGAATATCCTTTACATAAATAGTCCAAAATCTCTTTCCTTGTACTAAGTGTAATCCTATAACATCTCTAGAAAAATTAAATGCTTTAAGATGAGATGATTGAACTTTGTAATTATCTAGATCTTTAGTTAAGTTCTGTGGAATACCTATTTGTTCTATTGGTCTATCTTTAAACGATCTTACAAAGTCTCTGATCATTTGAATCATTTCTTCCCTAGACTTATTATCAAATATTGCATTAGAGAATTTCTCTTGTATTTCAGATGATACTTCAGATGCATTTCTCCTTACGATCTCTAATCCTTTTACATCAATATTTCCATCTATCTCTTTACCAGCATATCTTTTCTTAGAAAGCATAATCAATGTATCAAACATCTTATCAAATGAAATATTAAGTGGTTTAGGATCTACATTCCATCTCTTCTGAATAAAATCTTTAATCTTATTGTTTAATATCTTCTCTAAGGCAATACAATCTTCTTTATTAGATGATTTCATTTTAACAAAAACACTATCAGTGTCAAAGTATATTACTTCTAATCCAAGTTCTTGACATATAGGAATTATACCTTCTAATTCTAATTGTCTACCAATATAAGTAATAGCAGATGCAATGTTAGGACTATACAATCTAAATGATTTAATAGTATCTTGATCACCTGCATTGCCAAATACACCATATATTGAATTAATTACACTTTTTATTCCATCAGATACTGCTTTATAGTAACTCTTCTCTTGAGAAGTAATATTTGGATCTTTAAGTAATTTTTTAAATGGATCTCTTAAAGGCATTAGTTCTTTGAGTAATTTAGGTGTCATTCCTTCTGGTTCTTTAAAGAAGAAATATTTGTCATCAATATTGTAAGTAAGATCACCAAAGTCTCTAATTGTTTGTGTTTCAAATGAAATGTTAAATGCAATTATAATATTAGGATACATAGAACTCCAATCAAATACTGCAATATTTTTATAGATTCCTGGTACAACTGGATATACTACTGCACCTTCATATTCTACTTTTTTCATAAATGTTCTTGTTGGTAATGCTATTTTATTATGACACATTCTAAGATAAGCTATATCTGCAATTCTAGTTTTGTATAAAGTATCTGATAGATTACATCCTACTGTTCTTCTAATTGATTCAAAATGAGTTATTAGATCTTTCTCTGAATCTAATCTATAAATGATCTCTACATCCCTAATATTCCTAGCTAATACTCTAACATGATCATTATTCCAGTTATCATAAACAGACTCTTCTCTGTATAATTTTTCCATATTAAGTTCTCTATGTGCTATTTCATGTAATGTTTCCCATTTAGATCCTCTAAGGAATTTCTCATAGTAAAGTGTCTGTAGATCTAAGAACTGTATTCCATGGATCTTTACTCTATGAGGAGTAACTGAACATACATTGACTCTTGAAATATCATTGATACTGATTTTTAATTTCTTCATTCTATTGAATATATAGATCCAATCAAAGTCAGAGAAAGATAAGAACAGATCTGGATTAATTGTCTTGATATATTCTTTGAACTTAGACAATAATATTTTCTCATTTTTACAAATAATCAATTGTACTTCAGATTTTTTAGTTAAGTAATTAGAAAGATCTTCATCTGTACCTTTAGTAGTAAAGATTACAAATCTCTTAGAAAATGAATCAAATGTACCTATGACTATTATTGGATCATTAAACTCTTTTGTATCTGGAATTTTATAGGAATATGTCTCAATATCAATGTATAATTTTCTATAAATTGAAGGAACATCTCTTGGAATAATGTACTTAGAATAATCGATCGATTTATCACCTAAATCGTTTTTAGGAATTGGTACATAATATAATCCAGTTCTAATATTATTATCTATCAGAAATCTTAAAGGAAATAATATATCTGCTTCCCATGTCTTGATCTTTCTCTTAGTTGCTGGATTAGTTACATTTCTATAGATCTCTACTTCGCTTGGAATCTTTGTACAGATCTTTACTAATTTATCTGAAGAATTGTAACCATAAAAATCTGTAAAGGAATATTCAAGATCTTTAAGATATCCTAATGATTCATATACACTAAGATCATTCTTAGAAATATAGAAGTATGGTTTGAATCCATAGACTGGTATGATGTAATCATTTAGATCTTTATCTCTTGTAAACAAAAGAATAACAGGTCTATCATTCTCTACAATGTACTCAGTATTGCATAAACTAAGTTCAATAGGTTTAATTGGAAGTTTATAAGGAATATTCTCTGTTTCTAATTCTATATCTGGTAATAAAGAATCATACGATTCATATGATTCCAAAATAAGATCACCTGGTTCTTCTTTTATTCCTAGATGTTTCTATTTTACAATCTCTAAACCAATTACAACCAGAACATTTCCTTAGATTTCTATAATTACCATAACATTCCTTTGGTATATGTTCTTCAATAAACTTAGAAATTTTAGAATAAGAAACAGATAGATCTTTACTTTCTATTCTACTCATTGAACCATATCCTAGTTTTGAATTCTAGTTTCTTTACCTTAGACCATTTACTTACTGGTACAAAATATCCTACAATCCTAGTTAGATAATCTAGATCATTGCTATGACAGATAGGACATTCATCAAATATTCCAATCATATTATGTCCATTATTACACAATGTAAATCCTCTATTCAAAGCATATTGTACCAGATTTGTATTTTTAATTAGTCTATTCTGTAATTTAAATCCATTGATCTCATCTAACCATCCAAGAATATTTAAATGAGATATAGATCCACCTGTAGTAACATTCTGTAATATTCCCTCTATCCTTATTCTTTCTGTTAATGGTACATCAATATTTAAAGGAACAAATTGACTGGAATAGAAACTCTTAGTTGCTTTATCTGGATAGAAGATCTTATCTTTCCTAGCTAATGATCCAGATGCTGATTCTGCTGGTACTTCTTCAATATTGTACATACATTGATCATCTTGAGAGAACTTAATTGATAGATCTTTGAGCAATGTAATAGCATTTAGAATATTCTTTAATCCATCATTATCTAAGATAGAAGATCCCATATAATCTACAGCATCTGGTACACCAGTAAATCCAATTGTAGAGAAGAAATTCTTTTTTAGATCTAAGATCTTTGTCTTAAAGAAATCATGATATTTTAATCTCCTATCATTGAGAATATCCTTTCTATGTACTAATAGTAGTTCTCTAACTTCATTAGCTCTTTCTTCTAAGATCCTATAGAATTCATTCCAATCTCCATTAGACTCTAAGGCTATCCTTGGTAAATTGATCGTAATTACTGCATGAGATCCTAAAGTAAGATAACTACCAAATGTATTGTTTATTTGGATCTTTAGCATATCTTCCAATCTAAGATTTAATCTACAGCACATATTCAGTACTTTGAGATCTTGATCCATATTTCTCATAAAATTAAGAAAACAAAGATCCTTATTCAAAAATAAGATCTCTTTGTATGCATCTGGATATTCCTTTTCCATAGATGGATCAACTACAAATGTAGTAATTGGAAATCTGTAAGGTATATTTAGTCTGTTACCATCTAATCCTATTTGTCCTTTAGACATTAATCGTAAGTATATTAACTGATTTTTTATAATCTCCTCAACTAGATCTTCTACTGTAAATCCATCCCATTCATATCCATTGAACATTCCTCTAATTGTATTTGGACATAGTATTGATACATTTGTAAAAGGAGATTGTCCAGATATTCTCTCTTCATCTGATACTCCATGTATTAATAATTGAAAATCATTTTCTCTATTCTTATCTGAGTACGATCTATCTTGAATTGTAAAATAAGAATAATTGACAAAGAAATCTGTTAATGCAGTAGCACCTGCAAATAGATTAGCTGCTTTCTGGATCATTCTAATACATAGATTAGTAAAACTAGTAGGTCTTTTAGGTGGTAGAGTAGGTAGATCTGAATATTGCATTTTACCTGTTAATATAGGAGTAGTAGATACACCAACACAATAAGGCAATGAGAATAATGTTGAATTATGAATGTATAATCTTCCTTTAAGTACATCTTCTATATCTTTATCTCCATTAAATCCTCTTCTATTTGCATATTTCCTGTACAGATGATAACAAGATAATTTCTCTATTGGATTATTTACTTCTGCTATTTGATTAACAAAACTCTTATTGTCTCCTACATTGCCTAGATTTGCATTTGGACTAATAGTAAATTCATCTATAGGTTTAGACCAGTATTTCTTTCTTAGAGAGAATGGATCAATATCCTGAATACCTTCTATTTTAATTAGATCGAAATTGATCTTATCAAGGAAATTACCAAAGTCCTGATCATAGATTTTGACCAGTGATCTGAATTTACTTTCTTCATTCATCCAAGAACACCTTAAACAAAAGAAAATATTCTAAACGGATATTAGAAAGTTCTCTTGTAAGAATATTGAAAAAAACAATAAAGATCAGATCATTAATTGACTTTAGAAAGAAATTATCGATTTATCACCTAAATCGATCTTTAGAAAACATCTACCATTTTAGATATTGCCTTTAATGTAATTGATAATTCTCTAGCTTTGAACTTACTGATATTTCCTTTAAAGATGTATTTCTGTATGAACAATGTTAAAGCAGGTATTTCCCATTTACTTATAGAATGTATTGCATTATGCTTATGAAAGAAAGAAATAACATTCAAAAGATCTATGTAATTTGCTGTAAAGATCTTTGGATTAAGATTCTCTTTCTCTCTAGATCTTGGTCTAAATATTAATCCATTTTTATCAATTACCAGTTCTCTTACTTCAAGATCAAAGATCTTTACCATCTAAGACACCTGATGAGTTCAGATCATTATATTCCTCTTGGGATAGATTGAACTTACCTAAATAGAATCCATTCATTAAAGCATTTATTGTCTTAAATCTGTCCCATCCTCTCTTTCTGATCTTATCCTTCCATTTATTACCCCATTTCTTATAAACGTAATAGTTCCATAGTTCATAATCATCCTTATTTTCTGCTACTGTAGTATCTTTCTTTTCTACTTTCATACCAGATACAATATCTTTAATGTATTCATCCCTTTCTCTGCTAGTAAGTTTAGAAAAGTATTTTAGTTCTTCTTTAGATTCTTCTGGAGTAAGACCAATTGTTTTAACTGCTCTATTAAATGTTCTACGATCTCTTTCAGAAAGGCTCTTGTAAGATTCTATAGCTTCTAGATCATTGTCTGGTATAATTTCCTTAGGTGCATTGATCTGAACTAACCAATTATTTATTTGTGATATTGATACACCTAATGCTTCTGATATAACTTTTAAAGAAATACCTTTCTTAAGTAATTTGTCTAATAACTTAGCTCTCTCTAAAGGAGTATTTTCCTCTTTCATATTGTAAAGTAAACTATCTAATGCTTTCTTAGTCTCATCTCCATTATAGTTCTTATGTATTACTGGAATCTTAAGTCCATATTTAATAGCTATTTTCCATCTTCTTAGACCATCTATGATCTCTTTATTTTCATCAGAGATCAATGGATTAATGAAACCGTAATTGATTATAGAATCTGTAAGTGAAGCTATATTTCTCTCTTGATCTTCTACTCTTGCATTCCATTTACTAATTGTATAGTCTCTAGGATCAACAATCATTACTTGATCAAATTTTATCTGATCTATAGGAATACTCTCAACGTCTTCAGAGACTTTCTGTAAATGAACCATTAGATAGATCACCTTATAGTGTTTCTTCTTCTATAGGACAATAACCATTAGCAACTATCATATATCTTGAATTATCTTCTTCAGATGAGAATTTATCTACTCTTCCTACAAAGATCACTCTAGAATCTAATCCAAACTTTAATGGTATTTCTGAATTTATATAACAAGGTATAGGTGCTGTATCGAATATTTGATCTGGTTCTAATAACCATAAAGTTCTATTCCCAGTTCTTGGATCTGGATCTAAGCCTATAGATGCTACATTTGCTTCTATCAATATTGGAAGTGTTCTATCAGATGAGTAGAGATCATATAATGTTGGTACGTCAGATAATGTGAATACACTCCAAGATGTTTTATTAAGTATTTCTCTAATACCTGTGATCTTAATTGGTTCTATTTCTTTGAATATATTCTCAGCACTGTAGATCGAATTAAGATCTAGAAATGGAACTTTCTTATCTCTCTTAGCATTTGCTCTGAATTGTACAAATGTTCCTACTTCTGGTACTTTAATTGTATCGATATTATCTCCTACTATATTTAGTCTAAAGAATGATATATTCTCTGGAATTATAGAAGTTCCTTTATTACAGATACCAAATACTGATCTAGCTAATGATCTCTCTCCTTCTGGAAATGGTTTACCATAATTAGGATTATCATCTCTACCAAAATTGATCTTCTTTCTTGTATCTAAAGGAGTACCAGATCTATCTGTTAATCCACTTGATATTGCCTTAAATGAATCGGTCTTAAAGACATATTCTGCTTTTCTCTTCATTATTTCTATAAAGTCTACAATCCCTGTATCTCCCCAGATCTGTCCAGTATAATGATCTGCAGAAGAGAATACTGATTCTTCTCTTGCTAAGATCCCTATGAATCTATTATATGCTTTCTTCCAAACTATCTTATTATCAGAATCCTTAGAGATCTGTCTTATTTCCTTATATGTCCCTTCAAGCAAAGAGACAAGATCTTCTTTACTTCTACCTAACTTATCTACGAGTTTATCTATCTTATCTTCAAACTCTTTTGGTATAGTCATATTGACCAACCCTAACACATTAAAACATCTTTAAAAGTATTATTGCGGACAATCGATTTATCACCTAAATCGATCTAGGAATTTAGGATTTCATAGATCAACTTAGATCTACTTTCTCCTACATTCCTAAAATTATTCTTTATTTCTTCTGGAGTCATTTCAGATAATTGATGAATAGAGATCTTCTTTTCTAAAAGGATCTTACAACCACTTGATCCAATTCCAGGTAATTGACTAAAGATATTCCATTTGTAATCATCTATGTTATTTGCTTTCCTTTTAATAGCTGGTTTCTTAGATTCATGAGATGTCTGTCTATAATAAAGATCTGAAAGGAATGTAATGAATTGATTCTTATCTTTCAATGTAATAACAGAAACTCTACTGTATGAATTAACGATAGTAGAGATTGTTGATATGATTGTCTGTTCTCTTCTCATTAATTCATCTTTGGATATAACCTTTCTAACTACTCTATTATTGATCTTGATCCATTTTTGTCTAGGAGGTAGATTACCGTATACGATTAACAATGGCTTATGATCAAGATCGTTGTTCATTTCATTCATCTGTCTAAATAGTCTACCATCAAATATAGAATTAAGAAAATCTCTACTATCTTTCCTTTCTATAATAAATTCTCCACATACATAATCAGATATTTCTAATTTAGATACCTCTACTGGTACTCCCATAATCTTCAATTGTTCTACAAAATCTGATGGTTCATTAGAATCTACAATTATATTCAATTAAACACCTTCTAAAAAATTAGATAAAGATCAATCTGGGAAATATAACTTAGAATTACAATATTCACAAATAAATCCTATTGCTTTAGATATATCTTGTTCATAGGAAATAACATTAGAATAATCAATGATCTTTCTAGGAACAAATACTACCTTATTGCAATTAGGACATCGTAATATATCCATTTTTATTTCAGCTAATTTAATCCATCTCTGATCCATATTATTTGACATGTCATCACCGAACAAAAGGTAACAATAATTCTATGTTACATTTAGGACATCTATAGCTTACAGACTTAGAAATATCTGGATATTTTTCTAAATTATTTTGATGTGAGATCTTTACAGGTACAAAGATAATATTATTGCACTCTGGACATTCTAAGATATAGATCAATTCTTCTCCTAACTTAATCCATTCTTTAGACAATTATCCTTTACCTCTCTTAGCTTCTATATCACATACTCCTGATTGATCAATTCTAAATAGAGCTGATCCAGGAGGTAGATAAGAAGAATCTATTAGTTCTGCTTCCCATATACTATCTGCTTTAGATTTCTTTCTTAATGCAATCCATGTTTGTACTCCATGTTTAATTACATGTCCACCATACATTGCCTCTTCAGATGCTTCTTGCATTTGTGTTAATCTCATTCTAGATTCATCTGGAATACCCATTACTTGAACAGTTATTAGTACAGCTAGATTATACTTTGCTGCTAATGATTGTAAGTATCCTATATGTCTACCAGTCTCTTGAGATCTAGCTGGAAACATCTCTCTTCTTGGATAGAATTCTCTAAATCTAGGAGAGAATGAATCTACTACTATTAATCCAAAGTCCTTTCCTTTAGATAATTCTCCATTGATCCTTTCATATGCTAAGAATTGATGATTAGGAGACACTATAAACTTAGATGGAATTACAAACATATCTTCTTTAAGATCAACAGATACATGTCTAGCAGATGCTATTTCTAAGATCCTATCTTCTTTAAATGTACCTGGTTCTGTTTCTATCCATGCTACTTTTCTACCAGATTCTATACAAGACACTGCTACACTCTTTGCTATCTGTGTTTTACCTACACTAAATGGTCCTCTAAGTCCTGTAATTTCATTAGTAGCTATACCTCCTCCTATTAAATGATCTAATGCCAAAGATCCAGTTGAATATCTGATCACTTTCTTTGTTATTTCTTCTTGTACTTCTTCTAAACTCATTAATCTAAGTGCTTCATCTAATGCTATTTCTTTAGCAGAATTAATTGCTTCTACTGCTGCTTTTTTAGTGATCCTAAGTATATCTGCTAATTCTTCTGGTCTAAGTACTGCTAATGCTGGTAGATCTTTAATTCCTTCTTCTATTAATTTCTCTGCACTTTTAGGTCCTATACCTCTAGCTAATGTAAGATCATTTAGATCTTTTTGCTTATCCATTTCTATTCACCTTATGATTGAACAATTTCTTTACTAAGGCAATATGAGAACATAGATGATGTTTAGCTTCCATAGTTCCTACTTGACAAGAACACTTAAGATATTTTGAATGAGGATCTGCCCATACATAGACTTCATCTCCTTCTGGTGTTAGAATATAGAATGTTCTTTCAGATGTTTTTTCTATTGTGTACCCTTTATACTCTTTTCTATTAACATTTCCAACCATAATCTCAGATCCTCCTCATAATATTTCTTAAGTTCAGTTAATGTTAGATCTTTACGAACTATTTCAATAGATTCATCAAATGAAACATCTAAGTTAGATGCAAATATCGGAATAAGAGAAGATCTCTTTCTGATCTCAAATCTTGAATCAAAGAATAATTTAAATTCTGGAAATTGTTCACATAATTCATTAATTACTTCTTCTATATCACTCATCCTTGATCTCAAACTCCTTTACTTTAAAACATTTATTGAAATTATTACAGAAACTAGATTCGTATTCTGAATGTAAGATCTCTGATACATGAGCTAATAGTTCATCTTTATACACTTCAATGACAGAATCACTACCTTTCTTTCTTTCATCAAAGAGAATATATATTTTCAAAGATCGTACTCTCCTTACAATCCTTTGAATTGTTTTCTAAGATCTAATAGGAAATCATTAACTGTTTTATTGCTAAGATCTCCACCAACATAACCTGCATGTCCACCTAGATTCCAACCTAATGGGATCATTTTATCTAATAATAAATATGCTAGATCTCCTCTAACAGATATTTCACCAGTCTTATAGTTAATTGCTATTACAGTTTTCTTAACATTAGGTTGTAAACTGCTAGCTATTCTAGATGCTATTTTAAATTGTGATTCAAATGGTATTATTAGGAATTGACTGATCTCTATTGTATTCCTTCTTGCTTTCTTATCCCTACCAAATTCACCTATAATACGATCATATTCTTGGTTAAGGATTTCTTGATCTTCTTTAAATGTAGGATGTGAAATAACATCATCTGGTGTCTTACAAGTCTTAAGGATCTTATATGCTGTATATGGATTACCTACTCTACAAGTAGCATTTATTGGTGATGATAAGAGAGTATAAAGAGGATATTCATACATGTTTAATTTACCATATGACTCATAGATAGATCCTCTCATCTCTAATAGAGTAGGATGATCATTCCATATCTCTGCTGGTGTTACAGATGGTTGTCCATCTCCTACTAAAGATCCTACTGTTAACCAAGAATACTCTGTAGGAATATATTTCTTGAATAGTTCATAGACTATCAGACCTGTAGGATAAATGTCCCATATTAGAGTATATTTCATATCTGTCTGATCATGAGGATGATGATCTATTATTATTCCATCCCAATCTTTGTCTAATGGAGATCCAAGATCCAAAGCTATTTGACTTTCTGAATAATCTCCAAACTTATCTGGAAATGAAATGTTTCCTATATCTATAACCTTACTTAATAGTACTGCTGAGTATACTCCATCTGCATCATGATGAGATGCTACGTTTATAGATCCAAGTTTCTTAAGATGTTCTAAGATCTTTTCCTTATCTATTCCTATACATAACATTTCTTTAACCACCTCCTTAGAAGTAATCTCATGTTTATTTATGTTTCTAATAAAACTGACTAAAGACTTAGATTGTTTTTAGATAATTGATCTCAGAATCGATTTAGGGGATAAATCGATTTTTAATAGATTTGATTCATTGAATTACTTGCATTACATTATTGTTTATGATCGATAGTTGTTCCTCTAAGAATTTCTTTAGTTGTTCTATGTTTTCAAAAAACAAATTGATCTGTGTATTCTTTAGGTAAATGTTTAGTACAGCAAATGTATATTTCCCTTCTTTTGCATTAGTAAATACCTTGATCTCTGTATCTTTTAAGTTCTCCATAAAAACACTTATGTTCATATCCATAATATCACCTCCTTTCCTTATGGACAATGATAAATGAAATGAAAAACAATTAATAAAATAAAAAAAAATAAAAAAAATATGGAACTTAAGGAGATTCTCCTTTCACTATAATTGTAAATGAAAATGTAGTAACATCTTTAATGCTTTCTGATACAGATAATGTAAACTTAGCAAGTACTATTTGATTTGGATTAATAACTGCATTTTGTTTATCCCATGTTAAGATCATGTACTGATTAGCAACAGGTGGATTCCAGTCAGATGTACCAATAGATAATGTTACTTGAGAATTACCTACATTCTTTATCCATGCATATATTGATGTACTAGTTCCTGGAGATAATGATCCCCAATTAATAGAGCTTAATGGAACATAGTTGTTATTAACTAATTCATATTGATATACTTCTACTCCAACTGTCTTTACTTTACCTACTGCAATTATTTGAACAGTAGATAGGTATACTCCTGCTATTGTAACTACAGATATTGGAAGAACTAGAGCAAGTAGTACAAATAATCTTGATACTCTTTCTCTGATTATTTTCTTTTTTACCAAACAACCACCATAAGATCCTTTTAATTATGTAGATTAATAGATCAAGGACTCTGAAAAGAACCTATAAACTCTATTTCAAATGTAAAGTCATCAATATCTGGTATTACACTAGAGATATCAAATGTCATTAATAATTGTATTACACTTCCAGGATTCAATATTGTACCAGATGTATAATCTGTAGAGAAAACAATTGATCCATCTACTGGAGGATTCCAATTAACTGAATTGATCTCTAATTGCATTGGTACATTTCCTGTATTCTTAACATAACATGGAATAACTTTAGATGATGGTGCTGTTAGAACACCTAGATCTATATTTGTTAAAGGAGTTGTCAATGAACTATCTGAATAGATCTCAAAGTCTGGTCTAAAGAACTTACCTTTTCCTATTACAACCTTTCTAATATTTCCTGACATATTATTTCAACTACAGAGATGCTTTAACAAATATTTAACAATTGTCTAAAAGTTTATTGATCTTGAGATTAAAGAACAATTATTTAATTAAATGCCACTTTCCTGATAGCAATTTTTAGGAAGATCCAATAAAATTTTATTGATAAAAATAAAAAAAAAGAAAGGAATTGATTTTAAGGATCTTCTTCTTCTTCTACTATTTCCTTTACAGTTATAGAGGTATCATCTATAGAAACATAGAGGTTAATATGTATTTCAAACTTAGTTAGATCGAAATTATATTTGTCAAAACATTCAAAGATCTGTCTTTTAGTTCTAAGTAAGGTCTTTAGAATATCTATTCTTAGATTCTCTTCTTCTCTGTACATATCTTCTATCTCCTTTCTAGCTTCTTTTTCCTTAGGATCTTCAATCAGATCTTTAATTTGATCTCTAAACTTATCTGAGTCAGTATCTTTATTCATACAATAATCACTCTACGATAATTAACTAAAGGAAGATTAAAGACAAATCATTTCCTTAGCTTAAAGATCAGAAAATAAGTATGCATAATAACTGAACAAGGTCTATTCTTTACCTGAAATGCTGTAGGAGATATTCTATGATGAATGAATACAAAAAGATCTATAATTTCGAAATTTGTTAGTTTATTTATCCAAGTATAATGATGTGGATAGAATCTTCTTTCTTTAGTTTGATATTGATCAGCACATTTAACAATTAATTTACCATCATCTTTTAGCCAAGATGGGAATAGAATATTTGCTATGTTCATAAATTCTAAAAGATCATTGTAATTTTGTACATAATCTCCATAATCATCTCTTCTTGGATCTTTTGAATTAGCATATCCAAAGAAATAAGGTGGATCATAAACTATTCCATCAAGATTATGATCAAATTGTAAAGATCTGATATCTAATACAATTTCTTGACCATAGTCCTTAAGATCTGAGAATATTACTTTATAATATTCTTGTAGTTCTGAATTATCTTTCATATATTCTTCCCATAGATATCTCTTACCACAAGTAGGATCAAGTATGATCCTTTCCTTAGATGGTGGAATATGAAAAGATAATATTTCCTTAAAGAATTCTCCTAATCTTTTATTTCCATTATGTGAAATAGGATATTTAGACAAATGTAATTCACTTAGTTCTGTATTGGTATTTTATTATCTCTATGGTATATCCAATGATCAGAATTACAATTGAAAATAGTGCAAGAATTAATGGTACAAGTAAAATTATCTGATTTAAATAAACTTTTAGACATATGATTACAAAGGATATTACCAAACACAATATGAAAACAGTTAGTATTCCACATCCTACAGTTATAAATTCCATTTCCTGATCACTCAAATCTTTGTTATCTTAATTTATGATTTAATGATCTTTATGATTAATTCCTTTTCCAACGACTGAATGGTGCTATAATACTAAGGATATAAACTAAAATTATAAAGATTGTAAATGGATCATTTAAGTTCATATTGATCAACTACTCCCTGTTTAATTGCTAAATCAATTATTTCTTTTGTCTTCTTTAATCCTTTAGATCCTTCTATTTTACAATAGATCTTAGTAAAGTTGCTATCGATTATAAGTAGAGTAGGAACTATATCGATCTTATAGAATTTCCTAATGAATTCCTCTTCTTCATCTATGTGGATCTGTAGTTCTTTAAAAGTAATTTCTGGATAAAGTTCTATTAATTTCCTAAATGTCTTTCTAGCAAAATCACATAATGGACATCCTTCTTTTGTGATCAATAAACCTATAATTTCAGTCATTTTAGATCTATCTCCTTATGCAAATCATTAACAATCTAATTAACATTTTTATGCAATTATCGATTTATCCCCTAAATCGATTTTTCCTATAGATCTTCATCTTTAAAGATCTGTCCTTCTGAAATAATTATATCACCTAAACTAATTGTCTTTCTTTTCTGGATCAATGCAACTCTCTCAGAATTCTTTATCAATTTCTCTAGAACTACATCCATTAATCTAATTATTTCTGGATAACATTCATGACTCACATTTAATTTAGTAATTGATTTGATTTTCTTCTTAATGCTGTGTTTAGATATAATTACAGACATATCAATCAACTTTTGAAAATATTAAAATTAAACGAAAAATCTTTTCCTGTTTTAGTAGAAATATCAGTAATGTAATTCTTCTTAGCAAGATCTAATTTAATTAATCCTTTACTTTTCCTAGATGTAAACAATGAAATAGAATTCCAATTAGGATCTCTAAACGAATATTCTTCTAAGATATTTAGATCTTCTATTCCATCATCTCCTACAAATTTACGTATAATTGATTGATCATAAGGAGAAGTAGGAGAAGATCTCCATATACCTATATCGATAGAAGATCTAATTTCCTTTTGTAATGTATGAAATCTATGAGTATTGAAGATCGTAATAATGTAACCATTTTTATTTCCTGTTTTGTCTTTATACAAATGTCTAATCCTAAAATATTTTTTAAGAAAAGATTTGTCAATAGATTCTACAGTTGCATCATCAAAGATAAGAATTTGTACAAGTTTATTATCAATTCCATCACTTAAGATCTTATAAGGAGATCCAGATGTATTAACAACTGCATTTACATTATCTTCTCCATAATATTCTACTGCTTTCTCTACAATAGATCTAATTGTTTCTGTCTTTCCTGATCCAATCTTACCATACTGAACAACATTTTGAGCAATAACATAATTTGGTTCATAATTACTTTGAATATCTAAGGAATAACATATTCTTTCCTTGCTAAGGAAAATAATTTCAAAAAATCTATCATTTCTAAATTTTAAATTAAACAATTGTTATCGTTCTCCATAAAAGATACGATAACAATACGATTGATCATAATTAAGATCACCTTTCATTAATTAAAGAAAATAAAAAAATATGGAAACGTTATAGATCAGGTAAATCTTTATCCCATTTACCATGATCTACAAGAACAAATACTTCAGATCCTTCTAGAGATTTTAGATCTCGATAAAGTTCTTTTTGTTTAATAGTATTTTTCTTTCTAATGCATAGCACTAATTCTCCGTAATTGCTTATATAAACAGATTCTAAAGAACCATAGATCTTTATTGGTAACAATTCTTTAAAATATCTACCATACAATTCCATCTACTCCATAGAAATAATTGCATTCATAAACACTAGGTTTATCTTTCTTAGGACAAGTATTTGAAAAATATGGACAAGAAAAGTATGAATCTTCCATACATTTTGATTGATCTTTTAATGGACAATTTTCTTTAGGAGAAACATATCTAGGTTCATAGTAATTTCTATAAACGTATTCATATTCTCGTTTCTTTAGATGAGATTTTACATTATCTAAAAATTCTTTATCTACATTCTGTACTATTTCTACTTTTGCATCTAATATTACATAACGATTACATTGTGTTTTTGTTCTAACAACTCCTAAATATTCTCCAGTACCGTTTATCGTAAGACTAAATGCATTATTTGAATTTACATAATCTTGATCAGTTTTAGAGAAGAACTTAGAACTAGTAAATTGATGTGCATGTATTACTCCAACATCTCCTTCAATTGGTTGTATATCTGTAACTGATGTACCTGATACTGTTTGATCAGGTATAACTATATCAGTAACTGTATAAGTAACTTTCTTATCATTCTCTTCCTTGTTGTATTTTAAGTAAAGTAGCCATTCAGTATCAATGTTCTTAACAAGCATTTTGAGTTTCTGATCGATCTCTGAAGGTATCTGAATTATTTGTTCTCTATCATCACATACTCCACATGATTTTATTACTAAGTTTTCTACATGCCATTCATCCATCTAAGAAATCTCCTTTTAATGGACATTCTATTTCTGGAAATATACTTGGATAATCTTCATTTAGTTCACAAGTACCATAGTATGTATCAAGATGTGGACATATTACTGATCCTTTATGATTCATTTCATAGTGTAAACATTCCAATACGATCACCTCCATTTATTTCTTAATTTGATTTTTCATCATTAGATCAATTACCTCTTTTAGATCTAGAGATAGATCTATTTCTCTGTTGGATATACCAAGATCAAATATTAGTAAAGCTATTAGTGAAACAAATACAGGTGTAATTACATAAGAAGGTACTATAGAATATCTAGAATTAGATTGTTGATCATCAGACCATAATGAATCTTGTTCTTTATTAGTAATTGTAAAATGTCTACCATCATATCCTAATCGGATAAAACTAAGATCTTTTTTCTTGCAGTAATTAATGATCATGTTTTGCGATTCTATAGTATCTGTACAAATAAAGACTGTTCCTTCTATTTGATCTACATTAAATTCATCTACATTAGGAAATGTAAGAACAACAGTATCTGGTCTAATACGAGATATATAATCTCTACAGAATCTAGTCTTTAGTTTACCAATATCTTCATCAGTACAAGGTATTCTATTTTGATTTACTTTTTCTAGTACATCTGAATCAAATAAAATTAGTTTCTTAGTACCTAACATTGCTGATAAAGTAGCTATATGAAATCCTATTCCACCTACACCTATTACTGATATTGTATCTGGAACTTTAACATTTAATGATCTTTGTCGATCATAAATAAGATGATCATTTAAGACCATAACTCATCAACTACCTTTGGTTTAACTAATTTCATAAGTTCTTCAGTAGGATTAAGAGATCTACTTGCTATGTATATTGGTTCTAAGTTATTTGGTGGATTACTTCCTAATGATTTTGGATTAACTATGGAAAACAGTTTTTGTAGATCATCTCTTGTTTTAATTACTGTTTCTAAAGGATTATCTAAGTCCAAAAGATCAAAAACATATGTACCTGTACATACATTTAATAGTCTTTCATGAGTTAGTGAATGTGCAAATTGAACTTGTTTCTTATATGTATCATCTGATACTAGTCTCACTAATGCATTAACTCTATTAGGAGAATATCCTAGATGTAATCTACATTTCTTTTTAATGTAAAATTCATCAAGTAGTTTGTATATTTTGTCATTGATCCTCATGTATTTTTGTTCTAGTAAAAATGGTAATGAAAAGATATATCCTTTAAAATCTAGTTCATAAGAATAAAATAGAATATCTGAAAATCTAGAATCATTAATGTTTAATGGTAACATAGGAAATCTTTCTTCTAATTGTGTTTTAAGTTGTCCTAGTTTACTTTCATAAGCATATTTGATCTCATCTAGTTGATTAATGTATGATTGTTTACATTCTCTTAATCTACGATCAAAGTCTTCTTTAATTACTTTATAACGTTCATCTGTTTCAGTAGAAACAACAGATAATCTGTACATTTTATCGTTTAATGATAAGATCAAATTAGGTATAGATGTATCAGAAACAACTGGATGTACTAACTCATTATTAGCATCTGTAAATGTAGTAGAAAATACTGAACTAACTCTGATCTCTTCTGTTCTTTGTCTTAATAATGAATTAAAATAGTCTTTAATGAACTCTAAAGCAGATTCTAATTTTTCTTTAGTTATTACTGTTTCAGGTAATGGTTTATAAGAATAAGCAGTAGTATTTGAATTTCTGTATCTAGGATTATCTTCTCCTAATGCAGAAGATAATAAGTTAGAAGTTATAACTATATTTATTCCAGCATCTCTAAATTCATTTTCTTCTTGCTCAGTAAGAGTTAATGATGGGTATATCCAACAATTTTTATATCTTAACGTTATATTCATGTTACATCACGTAACCGTACATATAATAAAAAAATAGAAACGATTAGATGATCTTATGCAGATTCATCATATTTTTCTATCCTTACTTCTCCTATCCCTACAAACGTTTCTGGTGCATTCTCTGGTTTGATCTGTTCACCATCTGCAAATACTTTAAATCTACTAAATCCCTTACCAATTGCAAGAGATCTTACAGTAGATTTAAATGGTTCTGTTTGATCTACTTCAGTAGTCGTTCCGTTTATGTATATTAATGTACGAGATGGAGAACTTGTTTCCCATGCCATTGTTTTTCTACCTCCTTTTATTTATTAATCTCCTTTCAGAGATTCTGGATCTAGACTTTTTGATCTAGATCTTTCAGATCCCATGGAGTCTGATGGATTAAAAGAAGTATTACATACTATACAAAAATTCTTCTGAGTTTTTGAATCAAATTCATATATGTTAGATTTACACTTAGGACATTTATCTGTAGTTCCAGAAATATCTTCATAAGAATCATAGTAATAAATTACTTTAGAAACTATCAACACAGAACATGGATTTAATTCCATTTCATTCTTATATTCAAGAATAAGTTCCTTTAGTTTATCCATGTCATGAACTATTTCTATTGTTTCAGCTCCATCATCAAAATATATTATGTACATTTTATCAATCTCCTTAACTTGATACTTCAATTGAATTGTTATACTGATCGTAAAATTCTTTTAATAGTAATTGAACTACTGATAACCATCCTTTAGAACATTCTGATAACTGTAGATCTTTGAAATATTCTTTTTTATATGTTGATAAAGGAATATAATCATTTGGATTAAATGATTCTGTTTCTTGAAATGATACGTTTATCTGTATTTCATCTGGTAATAATCTACCTAATAAATAACAAATTTGACATGCTGGTATTTCTAGACCTTTACCAAAGAATAAATTAATTTGTTTACCGTTTATTCTTGCAAATCCAAATGAATAATTTCTAAGTTCGTATTCTGGATCTTTATTTTCTTCTTCATCTTCTTCTAATTCATCAGGTTCATAATCTGTTATTTCCCAAGTCATCTTATTCACCTACACCTACACTATAGGGAAGTAGTTGATCTACTTCCTCTCTATGTGTAAGAATAAAGATCTCAAATCGATTTATCACCTAAATCGATATACAGCGATAGATCGATTTATCACCTAAATCGATTTTTAACTCTTACATTTTATAAGTTTAAATTTGGATCTTACCCAAGAAATTAGATTATTACGATCAACATTGTTATGATCAATGTTTCTAATATTAAGAAAAGATACAATATTGATCGATTCTTCTTTTACAATTCTATAAATTTTACATCCATAAGATGTAGCAAGACAATCTTTACATAGTATTTTATAAAATATGAAACGATAATTAATATCATCTACAATTCTATCAGGATAAATAAACATACTTTGGGAATTACATTTAGGACATTCACATTTTTGATCAAGAGATAATGGATTTTCTATTTCATTTTCTGATATAATATTTTTCAAAAAAACAAGAGATACTATTCTATTTTCTAAAGTATAAATAGCTCCACAATTGGAACATTTAAAGAAATAAGTTTCAACTGTATTTCCTTCAGGAAGAAACATATAATTTTTATTTGCTTGATCACATATTGGACAATTTCCTTTAATAAATCCATATAATGGATCAACCAATGTAGATCACGTTTTGTTTAAGATTAGCATTTAGATCAATTTACAAACTGAACAATTTTCGTTTAAATGCTATCCAAGTAGAAATTAAATTATGATCTGGTTTATTAACAATTTCAATTACTTCTTCATCTGTTCTGTAGAAAATTTCAGTTAAATGAAATACTCTATCACAATTACTGCATGAACAATGATAGGATACAGAACATTGATCTTCATCTTCATAAGAGTCAAATTCTTCATTTTTATCAAAATCATCATTACCACAGTATGGACAACTATTAAGATCATAATGATCTCTACCAGTTTCTTCTCCATCTTCATCAAGTTCAGTTATAATAGTTGAATCTGGTTCTGTACTAAAAGGATGATATACAATATATTCGTATTCTGTTCCACATTCTGAACAATGAAATTCCCATACGTCTGATTCTCCATCTGAATATTCATTATAATTTTCATTTTGTGTATTACAAACAGGACATTCTATATCCACATAGATCACCTTTTAAACATTAAATTCCTTTTTAATTTCCAGAAAATGATCTTATTTGGATCAGATTCCTTATTGACATCAATAACTCGATATAATATTTCAAATGGAAATTTATGATCTAACATAAAGTTGTAATCACAAGAATTACAATGACAATAATATCGATAAACTAGTCTATCATTTTCTATGAACTTAGAGAAAAATTTCTCATTAAAATCAAATGGTTCATTACAATAAGGACAAATATCTAAGTCATGTATTGTTTCTGAAATAATAAATCCTTCATGCATATTATCTAATATTTTATGTACATCATAAGAAACTTCAACATCAGTATGGAAACATGCATGTATATCAAATCGAAAAACAGTATCACATCTTTGACAATTAAATTTAATGACAATATGAGGCTCTTCTATTATTATTTCTGAATAAGTTACTTGAGCCTTACATATTGGACAATTAGTAACTTTGTAATTTTCTATCAATTTTGATCATTTCCTAAATTGGTAAAATCGATTTATCACCTAAATCGATCTCTAACTAATCAATTATCCTTTCCTTCTTGATCATAGGTTATTGTTGAAACAGATGAAATAGAGTAAGAATAATCATATTCACATTTTTTACATTTATAAAGAAAGAATACTACATCATTTCCATAATAATCTTGTGCAGTATAAGAATAAATTTCATCATTATCAAATCCACAAATAGGACATTTAACTTTCATGATGGATCACTAAATGATCATTTTCCTAATTTTCTAATTCAGAAAACTCAGTTTTTAATTCTTCAATTATAGCTTGACATATTAAATATTTCATTTTGATTAACAATAACTCTCTATCTATGTTCATTTTGATCACCATATAATTAAAAAAAAAATAGAAACGATCATACAACATTAGATTTATTTTCTTTAGTTACATTCATAAATTCACTAAGTATTTCCTGAAATTCTGGATCATGCGAAGATTCTATAAAACAATTACGAATTATATAGTAAATTAGAAATAAAGAACTATCTAAGTTTACTGAAATATCTTTTATAAATTTAGGATCTAACTCTTTTACAAAATCTGAATTTTGCATAAATGCTTCTATTAGATGTATAGAAGAACTTACCATTGAAAGCTTTGTTTTTATTTTAAGATAAGTTATTAGACGATCATCATTTTCATCTTCTTGAACTGATTGCATTGCTGATTCAAACAAACTTAGAGCAGTATTTGTTACATTTTCCATTCATACATCACCTTATCAAATTGATTTATTTCCTAAATCAACTTGATCATGAATTGGTTTAATAAATAAACCTTGATAAAATTTAAACAATAGATCATTGTCCTTTTCCTTTTCCTTTTCCTTTTCCTTTTCCTTCTTTTCCTGTTTAAACAATATCTTGATTGATTTCCTAATTTCCTTTTCTAACATAGGATTAACAACATATCTATTTCCTATTTTCCTAACTAACTCTGTAAGATCAGATTTTCCTAAAGTTCTTTTAAGAACTTTATCATTTAGATAGATCACAATTTCCTTATTTCCTGACATAAAAATAAACTTCATAATGAACACCTAATGAATGTGAAAATAAAATTAAAAAAAATGATTAAATTTTTAACTGATATGTATAATAACAAATAACTTTATTATTGCTATACTGAATAAACAAATTACAGTTTGAACATTCATCTATGCTTTTTTCTAATTTATCTTTTTTACAATAAACTTTTAGCATTACATCAGTAGTTTCTTTTTTCATGACTAAAAATTTTGAAAATTCTAGTTTTTGATTTAATGTTTTTGATGTATCAAGACTTAGATTAAAGTCATTTAGATTTGGTAAAACGAATTGATAGTATATTTGATCAAGTATTTCCTTAATTTTGTTATCTAGTTTTATGTTATCTTTCCAACTTTTATTTAGTATATCTTTTACTGAGAAATCTACGATGAAATCTTTTTTCCTTACTCTTAAAATAAATGCTGACTTAAATGGATAGGCATTAATCTTATAATCATTTACATAAATACCTTGTTCTTGAAAAATACGATTCAAAAATGCATATCTATCGAAAATATTTAATTCATTCATAATTTTGTCTATTTTTCCTAATTTCCTTATGTTTTGAGAATTTAACATTATTTTGTTTTCCATTTTTGATCACATCTTTCTAACATAATTTTAATCATAAACAAAAAAAAAGATACGTTTATTGTTCCAGAAAACCGACAACAATTCCAGATGTCTTGAACTCTGGGTGCAGAACAATAGCTTTTAGTAGTTCAGCAAGAATAGAACCAGAACTACGTAAATATTTAGCATATTCTTTTCCTGACTTTTTACTTGGTTCTTTAGAAAGTATTTCCGAAAGCCCCAAGTTTATCATAATCTGTTCAAAGTCTGTTTTTTGTAAAATAATATAACGTTCTGTAGAAGGATTTATTCGTATCGTTAGAAGATCAGAACGAACTGTTTCCGTCGGTCTTGCTTGGAATTGTTGGTTTCCGATTATTACGGTCATTTTTTATCCGATAGGAATGAGATTATATCAGTTTATAAACTTTTCTCTTATTTTCCCAATTTCCTAGAGAAACAAATGGTTTTTCCTATTTCCTTTTTTTAAAAATCCTATCGTTTCTAAATAGGCAATAGGCAATAGGCAATAGGCAATAAGACAATACAATAAGTAAGTAAGAGAATAGAAAATAGGCAATAGAGAATAGAGAATAGGCAATAGGCATTAAGCAATACCATGCCATAGAACAAAACAAAAAGAAAAGGAAAAAAAAAGATAGGAAACGATACCATTACGAAACCCTTATCAAATGTCTTCCACATCTTAGGCATAAAATAACGCTTTCTTCTCCAATCTTTATGTCTTCGTAATGGCAAGATCTCATTCCGATACATTCCTTGCATTCAAATTTCAATATATCACCTTCCTTTTTTTCCAAATTAAAAACTGCTTTAATTCTATTTAAAATTTACTAAAAAAAAAGAATAGATTTTAAAGTCTAAAGTCTAGTTTATGGTTTTTGCTAACTAGAGCAAGAATATTTATTAACTCTTCTTTTGGGATTTCTATGTTTCCATCGTTTTTTAGCTTTATAGGTATCTGAGTTTTTCCATCTATAATTATGATCATCATTGTTCAATCTCAATCTTATTCTTTAAAAATTTTATGTATCGATTGATAATATTTAGCTAAGCAATTTTTAAAAAATCATGTTTTTTTATGTAACTAATATTAGTTGATCGTTCACATAAACATGCAACAAAATATCATAATAATACGTATTATAATACATCGAAGGCTTGGTATTTAAAAGGGAAGGTAAAGAAATAATACACAATTATTTAAAAAAATAAGGTAAACTATAATACGATTGGAAATGGTATTCGGAAAGAATAACAATAACAAGTTTGGTGGTAGGAATCGGTTATCTAAGTCTGATAAAATTAACAGACTAATAAAGGAAGTAGAAAATAAAGTAAGGAAAAGGAAAGAAAAAAAGACATATCTGATTCAAGCAGATATGTCTGATTTGACATATAAAACATTAAAGACAAAAAACGGTAAAACGTATAAAGGTGAGAGAGTCATATCTTGGCAAAATGATGTAAATAGATACATTAAACTAGGAGTCACAACAAATGTGTTTAAAACATATTTTACTGTAATGAAAACAAACTCAAAGGGAGAGACGAAAGAACTATGGAGTCAGATATTACAGAATGTGCTAAAATTCGATGATAGAAATGTTGTTATCGTGGATTCGTCTGTAAAATTCTCTGATACATTTGTTACGATAAAAGAGCATAAGAAATCTACTAAAGAGCCTCACATAGTATTTGCAGAAAATAGAATAGGATTGCTAAAAAGAACGTTTATTTATCCAAATTTGAAAATCATAAGAAAAAGTAGTTATAACGAAGCATATCAAATCGTTAGTCATCTAGCAAAAATATGCGAACAATATCTGAATGCTGAAAACGAGATAGAAGAATTTAGATCGGATTTGAAGTATCCGAAATATGTTCTGGATTATGTGAAGTATCTTGAAATCAAAAAAGGAAAAATAGCAATACCAATACGGAACTGAATATCACATTTGATTATTTATTTTCTGAATAATACGCATAGGTATTATGAGTTTTGTTTTTGTATTATGATTTTCAAATGTAATACGCATGTATTATGCTCTGTATTATGCTTTTTGAGATTGGAAATTTAAAATTCAAGATCAGAGAGAAGAGAAGAGATACACCAGACATTATTCCTAAAGATAAATCCCCTAAGTTTCTATGGTTCATTATAGAATAATGAGTAGATAATCATAATTTCTCATTTCAAAAATTAAATATAATCTTAATAATATTCCTAAGTATAAATTTCTTACAATTATATTTGCTTTAATTTCAAAAGAATTCATAGAACTACAGACATCACTAGTACAATACTCTACTATTCCAGAGATTTTGGTTATTCCTAGAGTCTCTTTATAGATTAAGAAATTTAATTAGAACTTAGATCATTTTTCATACAAAGTCTTTAATTTTAAAACATGAGATATAGCAAATTAAATCGATTTAGGTGATAAATCGATCTTTCAGATCCATGTTTCTTAGATCCCTCTGAATATAGGATTTCTAATGTTCCTTCTAGGTCTACCCATAGATATGATCTTACCAGTATCATTTGATGAAACAATATTACTTTCTTTAAGAGCTAACATAGTAGCATCTACTAGATCTTCTCCTGATTTCTTAGTCCAAGTATAAGTTCTAAGTTCATAGATCAAATCATAGAAGTCTTGATGATCTGGTATTCTTACATATCCTTTAACAAATAGATCCCTTAGACGACTTTGCATTATTTGTTTCTCTTTATTAAAAGCAATTTCAAATACAGGTAATCCCATAGCTTTCAATCTTTGATTCTCTCCTTTATATGAAGCATCAGAATAAATGACATTAACTTTGTACTGATTACATTTCTCTTTAATGATCTTGTTAATTATATCAAAGTCTGTTTCAGACCATTTATAGCATTCTAAACAATAATATCTCTCTCCATCTGTTTGAAATATAACAACAGCAGTAGGATCACTCCATCCAAAGTCTATACCCATTACAGTTTTCCATTCAGGATTATAATTAAACTTCTTAATACCTCTAGTTGCATTAACCATTGCATCTCTAGGGATCAGTACACCTGTAAGAGGAAATGGTCTACCTTCCCAAAAGATCTTAAACATTTCTTCAGGTAATCTAGACTTTGCTTCTGCTAATTGTGATTGTAATTTAGGACATTCAGATGCACTCCAAGTCCAGATCTCCCATATTGTCTTTTCTCCTCTCTTCATTTTAGCCTCTTCTTCTTCAAATGTTTTAACAAATAAAGAATCATATTGTGTAGGAGTACCTGACCATATAATTATACCATCATGAGCACCTATGATCCTATAACAGTCATTTAATTGGAAGTCATCTACTAATGCTGCTTCATCTACAATTACAAGATCTCCATGTTGTCCTTGTATAGATGTTAAAGAACTAGATAATGCTTTGATAGAAGATCCATCTCTAAATACTGTATCTGATTGTCTAAATTCAGCATACATACCTTTTAAGATATCATTGTTTACTATTGCATCTCTAATGTACTTATAGACATTCCTTGCTTGTGCTAAAGATCCAGATAATATTATTACGTCTTTAGGATCTTTCTCTACAACTGATAGAACACAAGTAAAGTATAATGCAGTACCAGCTAATAATTGTGTTTTACCAGTACCACTAGCACTTAGTATTAGAACTCTCTTATGTTCTTTATAATGTCTCCATATCTTCATGAACTTAGATTGATACTCATATGGATCAAATTTGAAAATATCTCTAAAGAACTCATCAGGAAATTGATACCATGACATTATCTGTAAAGATTTACTTACAACACTCATTGTTCTTCTGATCTACCTTCCCATCTATCTCTAAACATTTTAATATATTCAGGTGGAAAATCTCTAATACAGAACATTATTTTATCAAAGATCTCTTCTTCTGTCAATACACCTTTAGTTACTTGATCAGAGAACTTTAACAATAATTCGATAGATTTGTTTGTATTTGTAATAAGATCTCCTAATTGTCTTAATGCACTAGGAGACTTAGATCTAGACCATTCACTCCATACTTGTTCTAATCCTTCTGATGTCATTTGTAAATTCCTATTTAATTGCTTAATAGCAATAATAGTAGATTGGATCTCTTTTTTGATCATCTTCTCTCTTTCTTTATTAGATTCTACTCCTCTTTCAATCATTGCATGTACATGATTCTTACCATGTTCTCTAAGTGAATCATAAGATGGAATTACTTTATCTGGATATTTAGTCTTAAGATGTCTTAGTATCTCTTTATATGTCCATCCAGAAAGAATCAATTGATCTATCTCTTTAACAAATTCAGATCTACATGTATCACAATTTCTCATAGCAACAATATAACAGTAAGATGTTAGTTATAAGCCTTATTTCTCTGATGATCGATTTAGGAGATAAATCGATTTTTGTATATTTTAAAATAAGTCAATGCTACTGAACTTCTTCTAATCCCCATTCTCCATGAGAAGGTTCAGGATAAATAAACTTACGAAGATATACACAATCCCAATAACCCCACTCTTGATTACGTTCCCAACTTGAACCGAATCCAATATAAGATGTTCTTCCACCCATGTTAAGGTTTGCTACTAAATTATAATCTATAAAGTAATAAGTTTTGTCTGAAACAACTCCAATTTCGAAATTATGCCATCCCCAAGTTCTCATAACATTTGTAACTACATAAGTCATACTGTATCTATATACATAGTGTACTATAGAAAAATCTTCATCAACACCTATATGATAAAGTGTAGTTCCATATATTCCCATTCCATGTTTTGTTAATGGTTCGTGCAAAAGATCTATATACTTTATTCCATAAGCAACATTTTCTATATCAATATTCTTTCCAATTCTACTTACTCCTTCTTTATTCTGTGCAGAAAAGCTACCTTCCCATGGCATTTCGTAACCCCGAGACATATTTTCAATATTGTCCCATTTTGAAAAATCAGTTTCAAAACTGTCAAAAAATATGAAAGTATTCTCTCCATTACTAAGTGATGTACTATTTGGATTTCCATAATAAATATAGATAAAAATATCGTTTTCATCTAGACTATCTGGAATTTTAACCCAGAAATCAGCATAATAACCATCCAATTTTCTTTCTATCCAGTAACTTAAAAATGTAACTCCATCTGATCTAGTGAAACGTACATCACTAAAGTCTTCTTTACAATGATAATTAAGGTATACATTTCTATCATTATCAAATCCACTTCCCATAAAAGCCCTGATCATTATTTGATAATTTTCTCCAGCACCATAAGAATGATAAATTCGATGATATTTTCTATAACCATAAACCTGTAACCATTCTCCATCTGGTGGTGGTATTGAAATTTGAATGATTCTATAAGGCATTATCTTACTAAAACTAAGATAATTTCTAGTATATTTCATTGCTGATCACTATGAATAATTTCCTATTGAAACAGAATAAAAATTTAGAAGTTTACTTTTCGATCTTTCTACCATTGCATTTCATCCATCTTCTGCTTAATTCTATCAATCACTTCTTTAGGAGTATCTTCTTTGAAATGAAAGGTAATAGATATAGGATCATATTCTGTACTGAGAATGTAATCAGATAAACTTACTTCTACATCACCTGAATCCATCTTCCTAATGATCTTCTCTTTCTTTAATTCATCATGTATTTTCTTTGTCTTAACAAATGTCCTAGATATTCCCTTACGTTCAAATTTCTTATTCATAATGGTTCACCTGTAAATGGATTTAATAACTTCTTATCTAAAGAATAAACATTCATCCATACTTGTGGACATTTAATATAAGCTACACCACCATATTCAGTCTTTAATTGAAATTCTACTGATAACATATCCTTAAAACCACATGCATCTACTTCTCCATCCCATTTAAAATGTTGCCATGACATTTCTAGTGTACTCCATTCTATAGTACTCACAGGTACTTCATTTGATTTAATAATTACTCTTGTACTTGCTACATGATCACCTGATCCAGACATAAGATCACAACCAACATGAGTAACAATTAGTTTAGTATTTTCGAATTTAGGTTCCCAATAGTCCCACCAAACAGTTTCCCAATCTGTTTGATTTGTATCCAATATAACATATTTTTCACTCATAAGAGGACCTACATCTATTCCTTCTAATCTCTGTACACATACATCATCAACATAAATAGCTTCACCACCTTTAGCACTTAATCTAATTTTAGCCCATCTAGCATTATTAGGTACATCATTTGAATAAATGGTTTTATAGTAATAAGTCCATGTGCTTGGACTAACATTTTCACAGATATTAATAGTTCCTAATGGATTCACATATGGTGCATAGTCATAGAAAATTAGATCTACAGATAAAGTTCCTACTTCAGTTCCATGAGCACATTTAGCAAAGAACCAAGAATGATATCCCCATTCTATATCAATTTGGAAATAGTCTGATTCTAATGTTAAATCATCTCTTAACCATGCAGAATATTGTCCTAATACTCTTTCATCCACGGACATATAAATCATAGATGGATCACTTGGATACCATCTATCTGGGATTAGATCACCATTTGAATCTATTTCAAAGCTAAAATTAGGTACAAGATTTCTACCTGTTTGAGATAGATCTACATCCTTTGGTCCTAATGGTCCTGTTTGATATGGAACTAATGCACTAGACAATAAATTATCTGGTATTGCTTCTTGATCTAATTCATCTACTGTTTTCTTTAGATCTGACAACAAATCATAGAGATCTTTTGTTCTTACTTCTGAGAGATTATATGTAACAACAAGTTTCTGATCTCTGATTGAATAATCTATCTCTTTTAAGATGCATTCTACTTCAGAAATATCCTCAAGTGAGATTGTATACTGATATCCAAGTTCAAAATCATCTATTATATCAAGAGATTGTATTGACTTGACTTCTTTAATAGGTTGAGAAAAATAACCTATAATTTGTTCTGCAACATCATAACATTCTTCAGTAGAGGATAATTCAGGCATATAGAGTAATTTACCTCTTCTTTCACCAAATACATTGATTGAATCTGAATCTTCTAAGAAATAATAATAGTATCCATCTGCAAAGTACATATTATCTATCATTAATCTACCTTCATGATACAAAGGAGATGTAGATAAAGGTCCATATATTATAAATTTAATACTGTTAATTTCAGACCATCTTGGTCTACCAGATGTAATTACTTTATCTCCTTTAGCTCTAACATTAAATCCAAGTTCTACAGAGTACCATCCACATAAGTACTTAGAATAAAGTGGAAATAGATTTTGTATTTTGATTCCAGATAATTCTTTAATGTATTCTATCCAATCATTACTAGTAGTTTCGAATCTAACACCTATTACAGTACCTGATGGTGAAGTCAATGGATTTAATGTAGTATCTACTCCCCAATATAATGCAAAACACAATACACCAAAGAATGATAGATCTAATGGTTCTGGAAATGTAATCCTAGCCCATGGAGTAGTAGTAGATGCATTAGATATTACTGATCTTACTGCATAATCTCCAGCACCATATTTAGGATCAGGTACAGTTACTTCTCCATAATCTAAAACTACCTCTGTATAAACGTCTAATGATCCATTTGATGTCCATAGATCAGTACTCTCTGTATATTCATCATCACTTCCTATTGAATTACCAGTTCCACCTATTACTCTTTGACTATTTATAATCTTAGAACCATCCAGAATATAATCAATTTTAGTAATCTTATCAGTCAAATTAACTGTTCCAGTCCTGTCTCCCCTTCTTCTTGCATATAATATTTTATTATTATCTACCCAGAAATCAAAGTCTATCTTATTGCATACTTCTTTAACTCCTTCCCATAATTGTACTTGATCACCTAAATGATCCCATGTAATAGTTCTTGAATCATAATCTACATAACAATCAGTTAAAATATCTTGATCAATCAAAGGTTGAACTAAATGTTCTATTAGATCACTTGCTATTTCTTGATATTTTACATATCCAAAGTAAGTACCTACTAATGCATCTCCCCAACCATTTGCTTGTATTCTTACGTCTCTAGGTTGTTGTCCTTCTATCGTCTTTTCTATAGTAACAATCTTACCAGAGAAGCATAGATAAGGATCTCTTCCTTCTTGACAAATATGTACATCAATTGTATTACCTATGTCTACTATTGTATCAGGAGGATTTTCTTTAGAAGTTAGACTGTTATAATCAAAGACAATATCACAAGAAAATATACCGTCAGTTATAGGTTTTCTAACTTCACATTCAGTTACTCTAGGACATGATATTTTTCCTCCTACTGTGTATATGTCAATAGAGGAATAGTAAGCATTAATGAAACTCAATTATGATCACTCCTATCAGATCGATTTAGGTGATAAATCGATCTTACGCAGACAATTGATTTAGGTGATAAATCGATCATGTAAGTGCACCTCTTGTTCTAATTGCTCTAACAATGTACTCTGATATCCTACTCATATCTGATTCACTCCTTACATTTACAGGTCCACTAAAATTAATAGATATACTTTTAACAGTAGTTCCAGGAATACCAGAAGCACTGATCATATCATTTGCTTTAGCCAATTTCATAACAGATTCACTAGCATCTTTAGAATCTTTTGCTAAGTTCTTAAATGATTCAACTAATGTAGGTGAATGTCTTCTTTTATTCAGATTATATCCTAGTTTCTCTAATTGTTTGTTAGTGTCTTCTATCATACTTTCAATTTGCCATTTACTAATGAAATATGATACTACTGCAATTAATAAAGTAAGACCAAAAGTAATAGCACTTAATAAAACAAATGTCTTTATGGCTGCAGCATTAAATATCTCAAATCCTATACTTCCTTGTTCTGTTAATTGACCAGATATCAAATTCTTAATACCAGCTATCAAAGACATATTACCTTGTAATTCTAATACCTGAGCAACTCTAGCACTAACAGAGAATAAATCTACAAATCCTCTGATAACTGTAGGGAATGTACCAAATACTAACATTAACCAATTATACCAATTTTGTTCTATTGATTGTGATAATCGATCTTCTGCTAATTTAGTAGCTAATGTAGCTTCCATAACTTCTAATTGTGCATTTCTAAATCCTTTACCAGATGTAATACCAGCATCATAATACTTCTGTAATCTTTCTTGTGCATCTTCTAAACTAACTTGTGCTCTAATAACTTGCATTTGTGCTGATTCTACCTGAAGATATGATTTAGATAATCTAGATAAAGACATCATAGCAAACATAGATCCTAAACCTATCCAGAATAATGTTCTAGAGAAATCCATTAAAGTCATTCCTAAAGCTCCAATACTTCCCATAGCCATTTGTGTAGCTAATCTGTACTTTGTTAATTCTATCTCTGCTTCTTTATGTTTCTGAATACTTTGTACTAATGCAGGTATACCTTCTTTAATAGCTCCTGCATACATTAGAGACTCTGCTGATGTAGATCTCATAGCATTCTGTATTTCTTTTACAGCATCAGTAAATCTCTCTGGACCTGTAGTTTCATAGATCCCTTTTAATAGATCAGCAGGTATTCTAGGACCTGCTCTAGCAAATCCTCTTGATAGTTCTTCAAACACAAGATTAGTATCAATACCACTTTCTTTTAGTTTGTTTAATTGATCATTGAACAATCTAATCTCTTCTTCACTAGGTTTAACAGAAGAAACAATAGAAGTACCTAACTTAGATAAATAATCTAAAGATCTAGCTCTTTCACTAAGTCTTTGTATTGCATTCTCTAATTGCATGTGATATTCTAATGCTTCTTTAAATGCAGGTACACCTTGTCTAATTGCATCTGCATATTCTCTATAAGTTGTTGAAGTAGATGTAAGTAATGGACCTAATTGTCTTACATTTTGAATAAAGTTACTTGGATCTGCTTCAAATAATGCTCTTAATACATCAGATGGGATCTTCATACCTGCTTCTGCAAATCCTCTAGACATTTGATCAAATGCTCTTTGTGTTAGTAATCCTTTATCTCTAAGATCTATCAATTGATCATTAAATTTCTTCATATCTTCTTCACTAGGTTGTAATTGTGAACCAAGTACAGTAGCAGAATTACCAACAGTGATCAAATAAGCAGATGCTAACTTAGATTGTGCATTCAAAGCTCTTAATATAGTATTAACTTTCTTAGTACTTTCAGATAATTGATCAAAATCAATTCCAGCACTCTCAGCAGCATCAGACCATGCAGTTAATAATTTGTGTACTTTGATTGCACTATCTCCAATACGGATCATTCCTTTACCAAGTTGTTCTTGACTCTCAGATGTAAGTAGACTAAAATTCCTAAGATTCTCAAATGTTCTAGTAAGATCATTTAATTTAGCAATAGTTCTATCTGTCTCACCTACTAGCTTTAATTCAATTCCTATTTCTATATCTCCAGGCAATCAGATCACCTTAACCATATTCATTCATAACAAAAATAAAATGATAATTGGATAGATCACAGATCGATTTATCCCCTAAATCGATCTTGATCATTTAAAATCTACTCCTTGAGAATACTCTTGCTCTTGTTTGTTCTGCTCTTAATTTAGCAGTCTCACTAGACTGTTCACTCTTCATTACATGATTAAGCCATATCTTCTGTATATCTGTAAGATTTTCATAGATCATTGCTGTTTGTTCCCATTCAAAGTTTCTAACTTTGAGGAGGTTAAGGAATTCAATAGATCTTTGTCCTTCACTTGTTGTAAAAAACTCTTAATGATCTTACCTTGTTTATCTGATAAAGCTATGATCTTTTCTAAATATGCAGAACTAACAGAACTTAGAATTGTTTGAATAGTTATATCATCACATTTCAAATAGTCTTCATAAGTGATTTTTGGTTCTACTAATAATTGTAAGGCTAACATTCTACCAATCTCTCTACTACGATCATTTTGATCCATTTCATTCCAAGATGGATGTTTCATAGCTAATTTCTCTGCTTCTATTCTATCTTTTGTAGAAGCATTCTTGATCTTTACCCAGACATCTAAAGAATCAATATACAGATCTACTGGTTCATTTGAATGTAATATCTCAGACAGTGTTAAGTATTTCTTTTCAGACATCGATCAATCACCATATCACCAAAGCATATCATGTATTGTTCCTGCAATTGTATTAACATATTGAACTGTAATTGCATCATAATCACTAGGACCAGATGGCTTAGCCTTAAATGGAAATGTTACTTCATATGGTTCAGCTCCTCTAGTAGAATCTCTAAATTCTCCAAGTACAACATTATTTAATGTAATAGTTATAGTTCCTCTATTACTATTGCCTATTTTGATTACAATTGTTCCTTTCTCTCTAGCTAATACATAATTATCAACTAGATCTTCTATATCCTCATCAAGTACAAATTCTCCAGATATCTCCTGTGCACCTTCTCTTATTTCATATGGTAATGGATCTTGTGAAGTACATAAACCAGCATATCTAGCAGATAAATTATTATTGATCTCTAGTCTTACTCTTCTAAGTCTAAGTGTACTAGACTCAAATATGAAACAAGATTCATGATAAGCAAATGGATCAGTTACCCAACTAGAACCTACTGCAATTGTATTCCAATTTCCATAAGAAGGTATATCAGTATCTCTAGCAACAAAATCAACAGTCTGTACTATATCTTGTAAGTTCTCTATTTCTAATTCATATCTATCTACTTTACATCCTTTATAAGTAGCATATATTGTACTAGCACCTCTAAGTCCTTTCTCTACTGAAAAACTAGGTACAGATAAAGTACCAGAAACATTAACAGTATAAGGAGAATTAGCATTTGATGATGCATAACCTAAAGCATAGTACATTAATCTAGGTGATAAGAAATTACCAGAATAAGATCCAGTAACCTCTCTATTAACCCATACATTAGACTTTGCTTGTCTAGATGCACCTATAATATCTTCTTCAACTAAGTTCTCTGTAGTAGTAGCTTCAAATGATAATGGATATGATGCAATACTCCATGAACTAGGTAATGATCCCCATGTACTTTCATGTCCAAATCTTACATATCTCTCTACATATTCACTCATTTCATATCACTCCTATTATTTGCTTTCCTCTCTTGAGGATTAGCATATTATACATTGCCAAGATCTCCACTTGGAGATTACTTGGAAATCTAATTAGGAATAAGATAATCGCAATATTTAAGAGTTCACTATTGTTCTTCTTCTGATTTAAGAGTTAAATATATTTTCTTAACAATCAATTGTAATGAATGTATTTTAGTTGTAAGTTCAAACATAAACTTCTTATTAACTAAGCCAAGAAAGACATCAATATACTTAAAGTATTCCGTTACATAATCATAGACTAAACTTATGAAACTGTATACATTTTTTCTAACATTAGTTGTAATGATTAAGACATTGATAACGATATTAGATATAACTGTGTAAATTAGTTTTATTTCAATTAATATTAAACTCCTCAAACTGTACATGAATGATTGTTCTAAATGTATTTTGTTCAGAATTCTACTAATTAATGTAAAGACATAAGTTATTATGTTTCTAACATTGTGATTAAGTTCTATCACAAAATAGACTAACTCCTTTATGAAATAAGATTGATCAATTGATCTAATAACTAAGTTCCTAATTGAGTAAATCTGTTCTATGATTGTCTGTACTACATTTCTGATGTTAAATACATTAACAATTGAGTTAATGACTTTCATTAAAAGATTGAATAAAGACTCTAATTCCTTTTCAACTAAATTAAATAATCCATAACTAAATCGATTTACCAGGTAAATCGATTCTCTAATATTGTAAGTTTTGATGATAGATTGATATGCTTTGTTTAGATTTGTATGGATTGAATCAATTACTGCATAAATCCATTCAACTATAGAATAAGTAGTGCTTATGATCTGATAGACTGGTAATCCTTCATATATGTTGTAAAGAAATGATATGATGTTTCCAATTATACTTCTAATTGCATAGGCAGAATCTATGATTATCCCAGTAATGTTTCTGACATTGAATAATACTGAAATTGAATTAAGTACTTTATTCAGTAAATTGTAAATAGATAGAACTTCTTTTACAACTAAGTTATAGATGCTATATCCAAATCGATTTATCTGGTAAATCAAATTATTGATATTGTAAGTCTTTACAATTGACAGATATACTCTATTTAGATTTGAATAGATCGAATCCATTATTGCAGAAATAATCTCTACTATAGAGTAAGATGTGCTAATAATCTTGTATATTGGTAATTGTTCGTATATTATGTAAATGAATGAAATTACTTTATCAGTGATGTTCCTGATGCTATAAGATAATTCAGATAGTTGTAATACCTTATTAAGCAATCCATAGACTATTTCTACAGAGTTCTTTACAATATTAGAAATATTATAGCTTAATTCTGTAACATTGAAGACTTTATTGAGAACATTAAAGATTATTTCAATATCATTCTTTATAAGATTAAGGACACTGTAAGGTAGATCTGTAATTTTGGATATTATATTTCTTAAAGAATAATCCAAAGATATACTTGGTAAAATCTTCTCAATTAAGTTGTACAATACAGAGATATTTTGAACAATTAAACCAGCAATTGAATAAATGAAAGATATACCACTGTAAACTAAGTTAATTATTGAATATACACCTAGAACAGAAATATTGTATACCTTATTGAGGACATAATACAAGGAAATTATAGAATTACCAATAATGTTTCTGATCGTATAGGTCTGATCTATTATCTTACTTATGATACTGCCTATAGAATAAACAATTGTAGAGTCAATGATCTTCTCCTCAAATATACCGTAAAGACCTGAGATCAAAGCATATAATCTGTTAATTAAATTGTAAGAAACATCTATTATCTTAGATATCGAATTCCAAATTATATAACTCCAATTAACATTAGCAAAGATCTTTTCTATTGAACTATAAAGCATTATTACTGTTGATTTAACAGTTTCAAATAATTTGTAAGATACATCTAAGATCTTTGATGTAATGTTCTTTATCAGATAATTTCCATATGCTAGATTAACTAGGACATTCCATAAGACAGAATAAATGCTTGTAATAGATGATTGGACAATTCTTATAACATTATACGATACATCTGCAATCTTAGATACAAGATTTCTAATTAAATAAGTACCATACTCTAAATTAACAAATAATCTTTGCATTAATGTGTAAGCAGTATTAATTGAAGACTTAACAATATTAAACAATCCATATGGTATTTCAGTAATCTTATACATGGTATTTCTTATAAAGTAACTTCCATTTACATTAGCAAATATCTTCTGTAATATGTTATGAACACTACTGATAGATGATTTGACAATATTTGAAATATTATAAGATATGTCTTTAATTGCAGATACTAAGTTCCTAATAGTATAATTGCCATATCCTAGGTTAAGGAATACATTCTGTAATACTCCATAAAGACTTGAGATAGAAGATTGAACATAACCAAACATCTTATAGGATAAATCAGTGATCTTAGCTAGAATATTTTTAATTAAATAAGATCCTTCTATAGTCCATGTAGCACCATAAATTGTACCATTATTTCCGTTTCCAGAAGTATCATAAGCAGTATTACCAGATTGTTCATCAAATAAATATTCAGCTACTAAACCATCTTTAATTCTATAACCATAGTAAAGTTTTTTGATTTCATCTTCTGAGAGGGCACGGTTGTAGATGCGAACTTCGTTGATGAGACCATTAAAATTCAGTCCCATAATAATGTTTGCCGTGGGGTCAATCAATCCTGAAAAAGCGACTCCCGTCTGTAACACCCCATTCTTTATTGAGTATACCGTAGTTCCATCCCATACCCATCCAACCTGTATCCATACGTCAGGTGTAAAAGCTATCTGAGTAGCACTTACTGCTGTCCCTTCAGTATTTCTAAGGAATATATACAAATCATTGTAGAAATCTGAAAAATAACTCAAATATCCGTAGGGATAGTCCCAGTAACCAACATCAACTAAAAATCTGTTTACGCCATTAAAAGCAGGAGGTTTAATCCATACTAAAAACGTCATAGCCGAGAAGTTCTTGAGAGACGGTGAATTTGACACTTGAACGTAGTCATCCACTCCGTCGAAGCTTAAAGATGTTCTACCTAATTCTAATTTAGCAATTATCTTCTCGATTATATTATAGAATCCATTTAAAGACACTTCTATTTTATTAAATAGCTTATATGGTAAATCAACCAAGTTACTGATCTTATTTAGAATGTAATAGATCCCTAGTGATATAGAAGTAGAAATATGACCAAATATACCATAGATCCAAATTAATGATAGCTGTAATTTGTTTAAGATAGAATAAGATCCTTCTACTATTCTATTCAATGTATTTCTTATCATGTAAGGAAGTTCTGTAACTTTATACAATAAATTTCTAATTGTAAAGACAGAATCTATAATATCATGAATTATTTGGAATGACCTATAAGTGGATGATAAAATTCTATATGCATATGGAAATTTCCATAGATCTTCTATTTCCTGATCACTTAATGCTCTGTTGTAAATTCTAAATTCATCTATTTTGCCTAAGAAAGAAGAGTTATTGATTCCCATCCAATTTATCCAAGGAATCCTAATAGTATCATTATCCGAATCTACAGGTGTTCCAAATCCAGAATATGTACCAGAAGAAACTAATCCATTTTCATCATACAAGAAATAATCTACTTTACCATCAAACTGATTATAAGAACTTTCTGGAATTATTCTTTGAACAGCAAAATACCATTTATTATTCGATATAGGACTATAGTTCAAAGATTCATATCGTTCCCATCCTAATTGGTCATGCATTTCCCAAACAAGTGAAAGACCTGGAAGGTACATTAGATTAGGTCTCCATTTTCCATAAATCTTCTGACAAGTTTTATCACTATATGCCTTAAACCAGCAAGTAATTGTAGATTCTTTTCCATCCAGCTTTGGATCTGTAGAATTCCGTTCTAAAAGATAATCTAATCCATTTGATTCTATAGATTTGCCTACTCTTCCTTCATCAGATAATATTGGACTTGAAGTTAGTTCTACATCATCAATTAGATAATAGAATGAATTAGTATCTTTAGTTTTGAATCTAAACTCAACATGTACAGAATCCAAGAATGAAATATCATCTAATCTAATGAAATCTACAAATAGATGAACATATTGATTAGTATTGTAACTAACTTCTATTGCAATATAATCAATACTATCTAAGTCTGGAGGTGGACTAGACTCATAGTCCATATTTTCTAAATCAATAACGTAATTCCTAAATAACCATTGTTCTGGTTCAAGATCTTTATAAGCATAATTTCCAGAGGTATCTACAATTTTTAATCTAAGATAATTGAATGTACTCTGATCTTCATAAGTACAGAATGTTATAGAAAGATATCTTCCATTAGAGAGATCTATAGCAGAGCTTGGATCATATTTAATATAATAAGATGAGTCTTTAGTTATATTTCCATATGAGTATATGGAATATGAACCATGAACTGAAATATCTTCAAGTACCATTCCTGGTAAATTAGAACTCCAATCATTTACTGATTCACAATCATTTATAATAGTATAAGATGCACCATCTTCATCTGAAGGTAATTGCAAATAATAACGTTCATCTAAAGTAAATTTCTTTCTAAATAAAGTCCATTCATCTTGATTGAAATTCAGATTCCAATATCTATAATATCCAGCACTGTCTACCAAATATATTCTAGCATAATCGAAATCACTAGACTGTCTATTGCACTTTAGATAAAATGACAGATTCCTTCTTTCTTCCCATATAAATTCTTTGGTATTAGTATTGATCAATGAATAAACATTTCCACTTACAGGTGAAATGATCTCTTCTTTGATAGAATAAGATCCTACCTTTCTATCAGTTGATAGAGATACATTAGTTCCAGACCATGAACTAGTACTTTCACAACTATCAATTACATATGTTTCTGGTCTAAATTCTATTCCATGTATTTGATCATAAACACTTTGATTGTATTCATAATCATCGAATATCAAATATAGAATAAGTCCTCTAATGTTCCAAATGATCTGTATTTCTTTAACAGTCTTCTGGAATGAATTATAAATGAATTCTAATGACTTGTATAATCCAGTTAATACAAAGTGTATTGAAGAGATTGTAACATAGATTATATTTTTAATCGAATAGACAAGTGATTCAGTTGCTTGTACAATATTTTTGATCAAATAGCTAAACGAATTAAGTTTATAGACTAAGTTTCTAACATAATAGGACAGGGATTGAATATTATAAATTTTCATAAATAAATTGTAAGAAAATCGATTTAAGAGATAAATCGAATTTCTAATTGAATAGATAGACGATTGCAATGCACTTACAATATTTCTAACAATGAAACTGAATGAGATCGAATTATAGACTTTATTTAAAATTGTAAATAAGAAAGATGAACCTACACTTACTTTATTAAATAATGAATACAGGAATATGTTAAGTACGAATACCCTACTTAATATTGAATAGAGACTTTGAATACTATTCTGAACATTGTTTCTTACAGTATGGATAGAAGATGAAAGTTTATAGACATTGTTTCTTAAAGTATAGATTGAATTGGAAATATTACCTACTTTATTCCTTACGTTGTATGGTAATGATCCTAGTGAGTATACTTTATTTTTCAAATTATATAGGTGATCAGATGCTTTATAGACAATACTTCTTGTGTTGTATAGATAACTACCCAATGTAAAGACCTTATTTTTAATACTTTGTAATGCAGAACTGAGCTTATAGATCTTATTCTTAAGATAAAATTCTCCATACAGATCTTTACTTACTGTAGTAGCTGTTTGCAGATAATAGAATCCTACTTTAGAGTCAGATGTTTTCCATGCAATTGCAATTATATGTGAATTTTCAAACATTGAACCAGTAAATTCTGTATTGCTATAGATGCTAGCAGAAGTAAGATTAGTTAATGAACTCCAAGAACCATTAGAGTAAACACTATAAAGAAATCTATTATTAGATTGATCACTTATAATACAATAAATCCCAATTAAAGAGTTTGTTACTTTAATACCGTCATAGCCAGTAGATGAAAGTAAAGTATCAGTTCCCCAACCTGATCCATATGTTCTATAAACATATCTAACTTGTGATGAACTATTTTCATATACAAACATTACGTCATTTCCAGAAGCAGTTGCATCAACATAAAGACGTGATTCTGGGTAAGAGCTAGTAACTGTCTCATTACTTTGCCATCCAGTTCCATATAACCATAATCGACCATAAATAGATGAATCTTCTTTACATGAAATAGCATAGACAGAACCATTAGAGAGAGGAACTAAAAGAATTGTATGATCTTGATCTGAACTGCTTATGGTATATGGGAATCCAGTATCATTTGCCCAAGTACCATCTGTATTAGCATTTCTAAATATAACACCAGCATCTTCTACACCATCAGTGAATTTAGTACATCCTATCCATGCATGACCATTTATATCAACTGAAATAGTTTTTACAGTGTAATATGAGGAAGAAGTACCATTGTATACAGTTTGTTCTGATGCAGACCAAGAGATTGTTCCATCACTATTTGGAGTACCTCTTCTATAAATAACATCATATGATGTTTTGTAATATGTATAATGAACATAAGTACCATCAAAGTAAACTGCTGCATATTCATTTGGAACATCAGTACTAATAGTAACTGGAGTACCCCATGAAGAACCATTTGTACTTGAGTTATAGGCAAAATTGCCAGTTGAACTAAAGTAAAATATCCAATATCTACCATTAGCATAAAATGTTTTATTTTGAAATGGTCTTTGTATAGAATAACAAGAAGTAGATGTAATTGTTTCAGTACTGGTTAACCCAGATTCAGATACATTACTATCCCAGAAGAATCCCCATTCATCTATCTGGTCAGATGTAACGAATCCGAGTTCATCAGTACTTTCTGACACACTATTATTTCTCCATGAAGTAAAGTATTAATTCTATTATTTCTCTAAGATCTTTTAAAGTCCAATCTTCTTTCTTTATTTGCTTTAATTCATCTAATCTTCTTCTTTTTCTTACTCTTTCTGATTCTTCTGGAGGTAATTCTATTTCATAACTACTAAGAAGTCTACCAGTACCATATTCATATTCTTCTACTCTGATCCTTTCATTTTCACTCATAATTATCCAACCTTATAATAAATTCCTCCTCCATATAAATCGGTTGTCCTAAGAGCAGGAGTTCCCCAAGGATCTGGTAATGCTGCATATGTGAAACTTCTCCTAATACATGTATATGCATTTGATCCAGATACTCCTAGAAATGGACCTGATCCTAATGCAGTTCCTCTATAAATTGAAAATGCTACACTAGTTGCAAATGAAAACCAGTATAGATTTGTAGAATTAATATAAACATTTAATCCTGTAATAGTCTTAGCACCTGTAGTAGATACACTTACTTCTCCTGCATCTATTATTCTTCTACTAGGTGAAACATTAGAATCAGCATATATTCCTAATCTTGCATTACCAGATCCACTTGTACTTACATAAATTCCTAATCCAGTTATTTTAGTACCAGCATACAATATACATGGAACTGCATATAAGTAATTTGCAGATAATGATGATGTATTATTAATCGAAGTACAGTTATATTGGGCACTATTCCAACGACCTATATTGGATCTTGTTTCATAAAAATATGCTTCTCTAGATCCAACTACAGACATATCTATGCCTTCCTTAATGCAACTAAAGGTCCTATTTGAGAATAAAATGTAGTTGGAGGAGAAGTAATTAAACTTGGTAAAGATCCATATGTATATGCTAATGTCGGTATAGTATAAAGACCAGTAAATCCAGAATCACAACCTAAAAAGTTAACATAAGAACCATAAGATACACTACTTAATGTAACATTTGATGATGGAAATACAACTAAATAATATAGTCCTTTATTTAATTTAATAGTAGTACTGATAGTTTTAACTCCTGTACTTGCAATACTAACTTCTCCAGCATCTATAATTAAACCTCTAGGATCTTTGCTTTTCTCTGCTGCTTTATACACTCCCAATCTAGCATTTCCACTTCCAGCTGTATTTACATTGATCCCTATCTGATCAAACTTCTCTGATTTAGTAACAATAAATGGACAAAATGCTATAGTTCCACCATTGATTGCATAATTAGCAGTAGATCTAGAAATTGCTGTTCCATGGAAATATCTACCAGATTTTCTATAATCAGTAAAGTAAACATCTTCCATATATGGTCTCTTCTTTGATAGTTTATTTGCTAATAATGTTAGTCTAATTATGTTAGATGAATAAGCAATTGTTTGAGGAGATGGAAAAGGATTAGGCAATGCACCATATGTATAACCAGTAGTAATAGCAAAATATGGTTGACCTGCTACAGCAGAAGATCCTAATATATCACCATATGCATCAACATGTCCTGTTATTGCTGGTGCTGCATTGGGTAAAAATGAAATCCAATATAAGTTATCTCTATATAAGAATGCATTAGTAGGTGAAATATTCTTTTCTCCAGTAGATCCAGTATCTACAGCACCAAAATCATATACTAAACCACCAGGAGATATTGATCCTGAATCTCTGTATAATCCTACTCTTAATGATCCAGTTGCAGCAGTAGCTACATTAACATTAACAGTTCCAATTCTACATGTAACTGGTGATATAAAAGGAATAGCTGTTAGTACATTTGCTGTAACAGTATAAGAAGCAGATTCACTTGCAACAGATAGAATTGTTGGTCTAGCTGATGTTTTGAATCTTTCAAATGAGTAATATTCTAGGTATGGTCTAGACATATCAAACACTATTTAGTAACTATTCCATCATAGCCTATTAATGCAGCACTACTGTTTGAATTTTTTACTCTCCATCGATCAGTGTTATTAGCATGTAAGAAATAACCAAACCATCCACCAGATCCATATTGAGTTTCTACATCTATTGAATTAGTACCATCATATCTATTTAATGTAGCATCACTAGCATGTACAATATTATGAATAACAATTTCAGTACCAGATGCTGGTTGAATATCTAAATAAGAACCAGAAGCAATTGACTGAATATCTGCTACAACGTCTCTGACAGCCATTCAAATCCCTCTTCTTTCATTAATATATCTTTGTACTTCTCATATCCCATTTTTTTAAAGACTTGTAATTTATTTGTAATGCTAGTATCATTTGGATTAATTTTTAATTCTGAACAAGCAACATTCCACATAGCCTTATAATCATCTAGATCTACTTCAATTACAGAATATGCTAATAATTCTCCTGCATCATTTCTAATTTCCTTTCGTTCTAATTCTATTATTTTGCCCATATAAGATCACTTAACTAAAATATCAGAGCTTCTTATAATCATTACGCAAGAAGATCACTTATTTCAATGGATGTATGAAGCAATCCTATTTGTAGGATGGTAGTTCACTCCTCAACAATGACAGGAAATACTTCTGTACTTTCTTCATAATTGTCACCAAGAATTCTTAGTTGTCCTTTGTATGTTCCTTCTGTTACATCAAATGCACCTTTAGGTACTTTCCATAATGCAATTGTATGTTTACCATCAAGACTAGAAGAACAAGTAACTCCATCTAAAATTATCGTATTAGGATTCCATACATCGAATACAATTGTATAAGCAGTTACATCTGTATTTTTAATATAAAATCTGAAATAGAAGCCATAATCTCCTTTATGAATCTCAATCATATCAATCAATTCAAGTATTTACTTCTGAACTTATGAATTTTATTCTTTATAATTACAAAGTCCTTAGTAACAAGTGATAATCTTAAAGACATAAATCTCTTCTTAGAACTCATTTAACAACACCATTAATCTATTTATCAAAGAGATCCATATAAAATTTCATGGACAGAAATCGATTTAGGTGATAAATCGATTTACAGCGATATATCGATTTAGGTGATAAATCGATTTTATTCTCTGATCATAGTAGAAAGAAAATTGTATATTTTATTATCATTTATCCATTTAATTGCTTGTTCAATTGTCCATTTATCTCTCTTGAAGATAACATATGATACTCTAGCACCATGTAATGTTCCTTCTCTAGGGAATAAACAAATACCTATAGATACACCATCTGGAATATCTTTGATATATTCTTTAGCTTTAGAAGGTAATTCACATCTAGTAAATTTCTTAATATCATAAAGTTCTATCCTAAATGTATCTCTACCTTTAATATCAATTATTTTGAAAGGATCATAGTAATCACCAGTATTTGGATCTCCTTCACTTAATTTTTCTTCTCCAGGTAATTCTGATTTCTTAAATAAGTAATATCCATCTTCTTTGATAGCAACATATAATCCTTTTAACAGATCTCCTTTAAAATCATAAGAAGAGAAATTATCTGTATCATTAAAGATTGTAACATTACCATGATCTAGATGCTTAACATGAGTTATTATACTACCAACTTTAAGATCTCTTTCTCCAGAAGTGATCCACCATTTGTCTATATCATAGCACATCTTTCTATAAGCCTTAGTACTGTTTGTATCAAGTAAATTATCTGTAAGATTATATTCTGTACCATTTTTAAATCTAATATCCCAATGTGTCTTACCATCTATAGTATGTTCATGATAGACAAATTCAGATCTCTTAAGTTCTTCTTTAATTTCTTCTATCATTAGTTTCTCAATAGTTCTAATATCAGATCCTTTCTCATCTTGTTTTATAATCCACTTACCTTTGATCAGTCCAGATTTGAAATTAAGTTTAATGATCTCAATTTCATTTTCAATCTCTTTATTATAAGATACTCTGCCTTTAGAAATAATTGTATACTTTGCTTGAATCTCTTTATTTGGATTGAATACTGAATCTGGACTTATTAATCCTTCATAATCTAACCATTTAGTAGATACCCTATCAAATTCAAATATAGTAAGTGTATTTTCATATAATAAATTACCATCTACTAAATAAGCCATTACAGAATCAGATTGATCTTTTAAAAGAAGATAATATCTAAATTGAGGCATATTCCTACCAGATTTAGCTCTAGCACCCATCCAAGATACTACTACAAATGAGTATTGAATATCACTAAGTTCTTCTTTCTTATTAGACATATAATCTAACCATTTCTTATATTGTTCTTTGTAATGTTCTTTAGTCCATTCTTCTGGAAAAGGAATTATACCTTCTTTAGGCTTATAGTTCTTCTTCATAGCTCTATCAGATATTGCATAAGGCATTTGATCAGAAGGTATCTTAAAGATCCATATTCTCTCAAATTCTCCTATAGGTTCTTTAGTTTCAGGATCTAATCTCTTAGCTTTTAAAGAAGTAAATGTAATTCTAGTCCAATCTTTAAAGTTCTTTTCTCCTTTAATAAAATACTCTACAAAATATGGTTTTAATGTACCAAATATTACTTTAAAACGATCTAATATTTTCATAGTTCCTTCTTTCTCTACACCAGCACCTACAGTACCTGGTTTAAATTCAAATTCTTCTCCTATCTTTCTATTCTTAAATAACCAAGTAACTGGTTGTACTGCTTTAGTTTCTGATCTATGATTTTCATTTACTTTAAGATCTTTAACATCTGGATCAGATTCTCTATTAAAACCTACAATAGAGAAACCAACTAAATGATCATCAACTAAAAACCTAATATCAAAATGACAAGCATTACCTATACAATGTCTTTCTATTACTCCTTCTGTCTCTTTATTGTCTTTAGGATATTCTAAATATCTAGACTGTAAGATCTCAATCAATTTAGGTGATAAATCGATTTTATTTAAGTCTAGATCATCTTCATATATACTCACTGATCATCATCCTCCTCTACAATTATATCTCCGATATCAAAATCTTTAATTCCATAATAATAAGACTTAAGATATCTACATCTGTAGAAAGATGCTATAGGACATATTATTGGAAACTTAAGATATTCAAATTTAGTAAGTTCTTCATCTCTAGTTCTACCAAATATCCTCTTTAAAAGACAAATATCAAAATCTTCAAAGTAAGGACATAGTTTCAATTTAACGATCTTATTATCTAAATTTAATATTCCTGGTCCAACTTTACTTAATTTTCTAATAGTGTTAAGATTATCTGGTTCTTTCTTATCAGATCTAAATTCTTTGTACTTAGGGAACATCCAAGATATGTATGTCTTACCAGTTCTTTTGTTAATGTATTCTCTAATTCTACCTACAAGTACTTCTATAATATCTCCTCTTTCTCTTTTATCAGAAGTAGCATATGTCCTTCCAATGTAAGAATAATAATTCCCATTATATTCAAAGACTTTATCAAATTTATCTTTAAGTTCTTTAGGAATTAAGAAAACACAATCGTACATATATTCTGGTAATCTCTTATGAGTCTCTTTCTCTTCTTTTGCTATACGATCCCATACCATAACATCTACACTCTTAAGGTTCTTGATCTTTGCTAATAATGGTGATCTATTCTCTCCAGATGTCTTAATAGGATAAGTAGCATTACAAGATCTAAAAAATACTCCTTCACTTCCTTTAAGAGATCTTAACTTATCTACTGCTTCTTTAAATTCTCTTGGATTCTTAGCTATTTCAAACTTAACAACATTAATGAATCTACAATTATCTGGTACAATGTTCTCTAAGATCTCAAATCTTTCACAATATGGTTTTTCAGATAGATCTTCATCATAGTAAATAAGATCATGTGCATGAAAGACTAAACTATTTTCTTGTTCTTCTGTTATCTTTCCAATTGTAAGGAATGCTGTATCTTCTCTAGGTATTTCTTCACAAGAATTCTCTTTAACATCTGCTGATTTAATGATCTTACCTTCTGTACTGTATGCAACACATTCTGCATGAATGGATACATCATGATCTTTGAAGATCTTTGAGAATTCTTCTATTACATTAGGTAATTGATCTGATCTATCTCTCATTTCATCTTCTGTAATGATTTTAACATCTCCATTCTTTAGTATCCAGATCAAAAAACTTCTACCATCATATTTCTTACTACAGTGAATTTTATTTTGAATATACTTAGAAGCCCAATTATTCCAAAGATCTTCATATTGCCAAAATTCATTCTTATTCCATCCAGTCTTTTGTTTAAGTAATCTAAAGATCATTCCAGGTTTAAGTTTTGATAATGATTCATATCTAAATGGACCAAATCCTTTCTTCATTTCATTTTCTGGTACTAAGAAGAATCCATAATTGTATAGGGGAATAGAATATCCTACTTCAGGTCCATTAGGATCAAATACTATATGTAATCTTTCAGATAACCAATTAGGTAATATTCTTTTAATGCTTGCAATTAATCTTGGATCTGGTCTTTGTCTAAATATTAGATCTATATCATGATCAGAAGGAATAGATCCTTCATTTACTATCCTACCAGCTAAATAACAAGAATATGGTTGTCCTTCTACAGGGATATTAGGTGTTTCTTGAAATGCTTCTATTACATCTTCTAATGTAATTGTATCTTTAGAGAATCCTTTGATCGTAGGATATTCAGATATGTTAACTTCTGTAATTTCAGTTAATTTGTCATCTATTTTATAATCATCATAAAGTCCTCTTTTGAATAATTCAATACCTATAAAGATATTAGCATTCATTAAATCTTCAGAAATATGTTCTTTAGCCATATCATGTATTTTTCTATATAAGGCTATTAATTCATCATCACTAAGATCAATAACATATGAAGGATCAATTTCAGATGGATTGATCTCTTCAAAGATCGATTTAGGGGATAAATCGATTTTGTCTTTATCTGAATCTTTCTCTGATATTTTGAATCCTCTTTTGATCATTTCTTTTTCTATTTCTTCTTTTAATTTGTAAATAACTTTCTTTTGTTCTTCTAGAGATAGATCTTTAAATTGATCTGAGTTAAATCTAAGTCCTTTCTCTAATCTAGAGATCCAAGCATGTACAATTCTGTTGTCATCCAATAAGACCTTATCAGGAACTTTAGATGGATCATATGTTTTATAGTTTCTAATTAATTCTACAACTTGATCACAAATAGTTCTGTTAATATGTTTAAGTCCTCTATCTAACATTTCATTAGCTACATAGAAATGAGATCTACAAGCAATATCTCCTAATTCTTTGAAATAAGCATGAGATAAAGTATGTAAGATCTCTAATGATTCATCTGATATCTCCTTAACAAATCCTATAACATCCTCATCTGAATGTGAACATAGATCTTCTAAAATACTCATAGGAAATCCATCTGGAAATAATAGATTAAATTTACTAGTTTCTATACATATTATTTCACTTGAATCAAAAGTAGTCTGATCCATTTTAATCATTTACATTTAAAATCTTTTTGTAAATATAAACGTGTATTATTTGACAAATTGAATAGATTTATTATTTAGAGTAATATAATTCAATTTTAGTGAAGCATTAATGAGTGAACAGAGCATTATATCAGAACTATTAGCAGAGATCAAAGAACTAAGGAATGAATCAGATAGTTCTCAGATGGATGTACATTCATTATCTCATTTTACATTTGAAGAATTACAAGACAAAATAAAGATCAGTGGAATATTAATAGCACCTGGTATTTGGAATGGAGTTGTATATTCTCCAGAAGAACTAAAGAAAATGTATGAAAGAGAGAAAGATACTCTGATTAATATGCCTATTAAAGTAGAACATGAAAAAGATCCAGAATATGGTCCTAAGACAGTAGGGAAAATAGATAATGTAAATTGGGATGATACAATCAAATCAATAGTCTATGAAGCTACAATTACAGATCCTAAAGCGATTGAAGATGTAAAGAATAAGAGATTTACAGCTACATCACTTAAATCTTCAATGATCAGAGTACTTGAAAGAGGAACTCCTAAAGGAAAAGATATTAAACCAATAGACAATTCTTTAACAGAATATCCAGCATGTGCACCTTGTGTTATTACATATTTCCAAGAACTTTCATCTGGATCATCATCTAAGTCATTCTTTGGTATATATCCATCTGATTCAATACAAAAACTTTTAACTAAGAATGAACTATGTAAGGTTGAGGAAACTATGTCTGAAACTAATGATCCACTTGTATATGTACTTCCAGATGAGAATGAACTAAATGATCAACCTGAGATAGAGATCGAACTAGAATCTATGCCATTATCTAAAGCAATTTTAGAGAATAAAAGGATCTTTAAGTATGCTAAACCAGATGGATCTAAAGAGAAAGTAAAGAGAAAGACTGGTTACTATTATTATCCATATTACGAATATCCATATCCTTACTATTACGAATATCCATATCCATATTATTATCCATATTATTACCCTTCTCCTAAGCAAAGAAAGACTAAGAAACTTACAGAAGATGATCTTACAATTGATGATATAGAGATCCTTTCTGAATACAAAGTAATTAAAAATAAGAAAACTGGTAAGTATACTGTCTTTAAAGTTCCATCTGATGGTGGATTATGGAAGATTGTTAAATCATTTGATACTAAGGAAGAAGCAGATAAGTACATAGAAGGCTTATCAGATCTTGCTTCAGAATACAAGATCAAAAAATTGGATAATGGTAAGTTTGGTGTATTTGACAAAGATGATAAGCTATTAAAAGAATTTGATACTGAGGAAGAAGCTAAGAAATATGTTAATGATCTAGAGAAGAAAGAAGGTAAGGAAGAATATCCATCTGTAGAAGAAGAATCTACTAAAGAGGAAAAGAAGGAATCTATAGAGGAAAATACATCTGTACAACCAGTTCAATCAGTAGTACAACCTTCAGAACAAGTACCAGTTAAAGAGGAACATATAGAATCACCTAAGGAAGAGATCAAACCAGTAGAACAACCAGAAGTACAACCTAAAGAAGAGATAAAAGAAGAACCTAAAATAGAATTTGATATTGATCAGATAATTGATGAGACTTCTAAATCTTTAGATAAAGTAGCTGAATTGATCATATTTGGAGAGAAGAAAAGGAGATAGAAATGTCAGAGAATAAAGATCCGATTAAAGAACTTTCTGATATGATTAGAGGTTTATTAATAGAAGTTAACTCTTTAAAATCTGAAATAGAAGAACTAAGATCTAAGGGAACTAATTACAGTAATGAAAATAGTGGAACAGTTCTACATACAGTTAAGAAAATAGAAGAAGTTTCTGATAGAGAATCTTTAGAACTTAGGAAGAGATCAGAAGAAATGTTAGAACAAGCAGCTAATTATGCTATACAAGATTATAGATTAAATCCACCAAAGAATAGAACACCAGGATAGATATTTTTTATTAGGTTATTTTTTTATATTTAGAATGATTAATTAATAAGCTTATTATCATATCTTATATTGAAAAACCCATGAAAGGAATAGAAGAATTAGCTTTAGGTACTGCAGATGTAGCTGCAATTACTCCAAAAGTTATAAGTAAGACTTTAGAGGAAGTAGCTAGAGGTAAAACAATATTTGCTCAGTTCTTTAAACAGAATAGAGATCTTGTAGGTCCTAATACTCCACATGAAATTGTATTTGCAAAGAAAAGTACAGGTATAACTACTTCTTGGGGTGTAAGTCCAGGACAGAGTATAGCTCCTAGTTCATTTGCTTATGATGCTGTAACTATCAGAGTATCTAAAGGTGGAACTAGACTAGAATTTACTAATGAAGCATTAGAAGCTGCAATGAGAGATGTTATTAAAGATCATATCTATGAAGCAGGTTTACAATGGGCTGAACAGATAGATAATGTTGCTAAAACAGTTATGTTAGATATTAAACAAAGAACTGCTTCATTTGAAGGTGGAACTGGTACATTAAGTTATACTGTATCAGCTAGTTATGCACCTATATTAGAAATAATCTCTGTAAATGGTAATACAATAGATAAAGTTGATTACTATGATGGTGTTGTATACTTTAAAGCTACTGCACCTGCATCAACATTTGTCTATACTTATGCTTACAGACCAAATAGCAATACAATGACACTTGAAGTAAAAGCTGCTAAGACAATTTCAGCTTGGGATATGCTACAGGCTAAGAATAAAATAGTAGGAAATAATAGAAATCCAGATTTCTTCCTAATGAATCCAGCTGATCTACCTGGCTTATTATATGATGCTAGCTTAAAGTTCTTAGATAAATCTGCATATGGTAGTTCAGAAGCAATAGTCAATGGTGAAATAGGTAAAGTATTTGGAATGAAGGTAGTAACATCTACAAGAGTACCAGAAGGTGTTGGTATAGCATTAGATTCAAGTAGACTAGGATATGATGTAATAAAGAGAGAACTTAATGGCTATAGAGAAGACAAATATGAATATGATTCTGTCTGGTATCACTTATGGACTGAAAGAGGATTTGGAGTAGTTGATGATCTAGCTGTAGCAATTGTTGTTGGTGGAAGAGCAAATCTATATCCTGCAACTATTACTTAGTACCTAAGAATTTTTTGATAGAGAATGGTAATGCATTTTTGCATTACCTTAAAACTTTCTAATTGTAAGATCAGTTTAGGTGATAAATCAATTTTTGTATCTAGTAATGTTTTTTAATACCAAATATAATTAATAAGATTGTGATGTAATATGCCCATAGCAGAATCAGATTTATTGTTTAAATATACAGCAACTGGTAGTACAACTAACCCTGCATTATCATTAGGTGGAACGTTAGGTACGAATACTATTCCATCTGGTGTAGCAAATAATATATTTGATGATGTTACTGGAGATGAAGCATTAACTGGTAGAGTTGAATATAGAGCTATTGGAATTCATAATACTAAAGCAGGATATACATGGATGAATACTAAAGCATACATTACTGGTTATACAAGATCTGGATCTAACTATGATGTAATTTCATTTGGTACAGAGAGACCTGCTGGAGCTGGAGGAAACCCTGATGGAACTATTCAAACAATTGCTAATGACACAACAGCACCAAGTGGTATTTCATGGGTTGATGAAGGATCTCCCTCTAGTACTGTAACTGTTTCAGGAAAAGATTATACTGGATCTGTAGGTGCAGATGATTGGGCTGGATTCTGGTTAAGAAGATCTGTACCTGCAAGTGCAGCAGCATATAATAATAGATCTTGTACTTTGAGAGTAGAAGGAGAAACATCTGCTAGTCCATATATCTATAGAATAATAACTGACTTTAAGATCTCTTGGGATAGAAATGCATTCAATGTAGAGAAAGTATTTCATGATAAGCAGATAATAGGAAGATGCTAATTGTTTGAAAGGATCAAGTTATTTTTTGGTTATTTACTAAAGGGTACTATTTCTTATGGAATATTGAAACCATGTTATAGATGTGTATATGCTAAAAGTACAGAACCAATTGTTTTTGTATCTGGTAGTACATTAGAAGTAAAATGTATTTTATATCAAAAGAAACCATTGTACGTTAGAAGAGGATCTTGTCTTGGAGTAAAGAATTGTTTTAGATGTTTTGAGAAAATACAAGATCCTTCTATAGATCTACCTTGTGTCTGGTACAAATTCTAAAATCGATTTATCTCCTAAATCGATCGTAGGAGAAATAAGACTTATTTTTGATATGTAAACAATCTTTTTAAATTGAGTCAATTAGATAATAGATGAGGGAAAGAATATGACTTGGATCACTCCTTATGATGTAAGAATCATTAATGGATTGCCTTCTATAGTTACTGATCTTAATTATGCAGATGATGAAACGTTAGAGTATTATATTCAAATAGCTAAGTATTCTATATTACCAGATTTTTCAATTCAGGTTAGAGATGATCAATGTGCTGGAACTATTGATTCTTCTAATACTATTTTCTATACTTCATATAAGCCTATAATCGATCAGAATTTAGATGGAACAATTGATACTGATGATATAGAAGTTTATGTATGGGAAGACTTAGATGATGTACAGACAAAAACAGAGATTGATATAGATTCTATTGATTATTTGAATGGATTCTTTACTACCAAAGATCCTGTAAGTACAGATTATGAAGGTGTTACAGCAGATTATAGATATTCTAACTATGAAGTTAATAGTACTTTATTAAAAACAGCTATTTGTTATTTAGCAGGATATTTGTACTTTACAGCAGAATATATGGAATTACCAACATATGTTAGATTAGGTGCTCATACGTACAAATATGATAATAGTCCTGCTAATAGATGTTGGAATTCATATCTTACAACTATGAGTAGAATTAAATCTAAGTTAATATTGAGAGGATGATCATAATTGTCTGCATCTAGATCTGTCAATAAAATAATATCTAAATGGGGAGAACCAGTAACTGTTAAACCAAGATCTGGTACAATAGATCAATATGGTGGTTTTGAATATTCATATCCAGAAGAAGATTGGTTTGAAACAATAGCATTAGTACATCAATCTGGAGGACTTAGAGAAAATTGGATGATCGTTGGTGTAGAAAATGATATTGATTATATTGCATTATTTTCTTCTAAGTTCAAGGATTCTATTCATCCTAATGATCTAGTTATTTTACATGATGGTACTGAATGTCTAGTAGATACAATTGTTACTAGAGGGAAAAGTGAAATGATAGATTTCTTAGAAGTATTATTGAAGAGGAGAGAAAAATAATGCTATTAATAGGAGATGCTTTAAGAGAAATAGTGCTTAGGGAATTGTACAGAGTAGGAGAATCTATTGCTACTAAAGTACTTGATATTGGTAGAGAAACTTATCCAGAATTAATGGAAGAAAGTGTTGTAAAAAGAGAATTTGATAGAGTTGTTATTGATGTTACACTCTATTCAAAGGAATTAAAGAAAAAGAAACCTATGGTTAAGAAAATAGGTAAGATACAGAAAGGTACTAGGAGATCTAAGATCAAATGTCCTAATCTTAATACTGAATATGCTGCTTGGAGGAATTATTCTAAAGAACATACACCTAAATATCAACAAACAGTAGAGAAAGATCTATTTAACTTAAGCATTAAGGAAGATCTCCTTAGAGGTATTAGTTCTGATTTTGAAGAATTGTTTAAGAGAGCATATGAGGGATTATGATCTATGTTAGGTTCTTTCTCTTTTGATTTCTATGGTATAAAAAGTGAAATAGTAAATGTGATCAGAGATTATGTCTATCCACAGAATACTATAGTAACAGACTCTACAATAGAACTTGATAAGGGAACAATAATAGAAATAGCTCAATCATTTGTACCATTCTCTACAGTAAACAGAGGACAAGATAAGGATAAATTTGAAATATCATTCAGGATGAAAAAGTACAATGATCCTGATCATGACTTTAATATAGAACTTTGTACAGATTCAGATGGATCTCCAAGCAATACTATTTGTTCATCTGTAATTTCATATCAGAATATTTTAAGTGATTTTACTTATGTTAAAGGTACATTTGATCTATTGGATGCTGGAACAGATTATAGACTTGGTACTAGTACAAAGTATTGGATCAAATTATATGCTGAAGAATCTGGAGATGATGACAATTATGTTGTTCTTAGTAAAGATACTGTAGATGTCAATTATCCATTTGGTACTGCAATATGGAAAAATAAAAATGAAAGTACTTGGAATGATCTTAATGCAGATATTAACTTTAAAGCAAGTGTGCCTACATGGATCTATCCAGATTTTCCATATGATGATCTAAGTCTTTATTCTTTCCCTAGAATAGCTGTAGATATAGTAGGTAGACCAGAAATAAGACAACCATGGTTAGATCATAGGATATCTGAATTTGTACTTAATATTGCTGTAGTGATTTATTCTAAGTCTCCTAAGGAGATTGATGATCTTATTTCTATAGTAGATAAAGCTCTATGGAAGGAAAGGATCAATGTACCTAGTCTTAGAATAATACATCCATCTAATATTTCACCTATGGTATCTCCTAGAGAAGATCTATTTACAAGAACTTTGATCTATAAAGCAGTATTCTTCAAAAATGCATTAGCAGATTCAGTATAAGATCGATTTAGGTGATAAATCGTTTTCTAGATTTAAGAACTTTGATCAGATTTATAAAAATAACAAAGTTCCTCATACCATTTAGGATCTTTCCTTCCTAGACTGTCTAATAAAAATGCTATAAATGGACTTACATTATTGGCTATTGCTATAAGGAAAGATTCCCATATGATACCTTTAGCAATAAAATCTTCTATATTATCTTCTTTTGAGATCTCTTGATCATAACTAGGAAGATTACATACAATATTACCATCTTTAACCATGTCTTCTGGAATATAGAAAAAGATAGTATTAGACAAAAGTTCAGATCCTATTACATAGATTGATTCATTTTTAATCTCTATATTCGTCTTGTATCACCTCTACCATCTCTTTCCATAAGAACATTTGCATCCATATCCTATCAAAGTAATTCCGTATAGATGGAGTAGAGAATCTAATCTTTTCAGATAACTTAGATACTAATTCAGCAAAACAATCTATTATATTGTCTTTTTCTTCTAATTCAATAGAAGTGATCTGTGGATAGAATAGTAGATTAATGTACATTCCCCAGAATTCATTTAAGAAATCTTTCTGTATATCATGTGGTAATCTATCATGTAAGGCTATAGGAGATCCAAATGACATATTGTAATTAAATTGATCTAAGATCTTTTTACATACATATCCAGCCCATATGTCATCATATCTACCTAATGGTATTCCATCTATCATTTCATTCATAGGAAATTCATATTGTGCAATTAAGAACTTAGATAGAAATGAAATGTTCTGTAAACACATTGATGTATTGATGTTCTTATCTAAACAGAACTGTAATGGAACAGTATCTTTTCTATTTATTTTTAGATCTGGATAGGCTATTCTTGATATTGCTTCTATATCTGGATCTTGATACCATAGACCAATATGTACACCTACATTACTAGGTTTAAAATCAATAGAATAATCTGTATAAGTCCTAAGATATAATGGAATTCCTCTTACATATACATTAGAACTAATATTTTTCTCTAAGAAATCTAAGAGATTAACATAGCCTCTATTAGGATAAACAAACATAGAATTATCATGTGATCCTAATGATCTAATATGAGATCCAATAAAATCTTCTTCATCTATAGCAAAATTATCTGAATCTACTGCTATAATCATATCAGATCCATCCTGTACAGCTTTTAGAAATCCAATGATCCTTCTTTGATAATTACTTACTTGAAATACAGAACAGTATTGATCATAAGAATCTTTATCAAAAGTCTTCTTGATCCATTTCAACTGATCATTGTAAGTAAAAAGAGTAAAGTTCTCTTCTGGTATTGTTTTAATAAGATCAGATCTAACTCTTTGTATTGGTCTAGCATTAAGATCTCCTACCCAATAGTAATGTACATCATTATGATCATATTTCAATTGATTCTTGTAAATAGAAATAAAGTTCTTAGGTGTTTCTAAAGAAGTAGTAACTATAGCTACTTTCATAATTAATCTATCTCCATTTCTAACATTTCATCTATCATTCTCTTGATCCCATCTTCAATACAAGTAAATCTAATTCTACCTAAGTACTCTAATAATTTAGTAGTATCACAAACAAGATCTCTTACATAATTATATTCAAATGGCTTATTAGAGAACTTAGGTTCTATATCAGTATCTAATACTTGGTTTATTATATCAACTAATTGTAAGTATGTAACAGATGTACCAGTACCAATGTTAAAGATCCCATAAGCAAATCTATCTATTAAACTTAAAATACAATCAACCAGATCATCAATGTAAATAAAGTCTCTAGATTGTTTACCAGAACCCCATATCTCTGGTTGTCTACCTTTGATCATTTCTTTACAGAACTTATACGGTACACTAGCTACATCTCCTTTTAGATATTCTCTAGATCCATATGCTGGAAATATTCTAAGTCCTAATTTAAATGGTATTTCTGGATACATCCAATCCATATTCTCTTCAGTAGCTTTCTCTAATCCATACATACTAGCAGGAGTACTCTTTCTATCTTCTTGATAGCCATTATCATTTTTAATTTCAGAGAATGATCCATAACAAGATGCTGAACTAGCATATACTAAATAAGGGATCTTTCTCTCTTTACAGAATTCTCTTACTCCATAAGATCCTGTTACAGAATTAAAATAATATTTCAATGGATCTTTATCAAAGAACAAAATAGTACAAGGAGAACCAAAGTGAAATACAATATCATAATTATTTTTGATCTTTAATAGGAGTTCTTTACTAAGATCTCCTTCATATATTTCGTTAACTCCTTCAGGTACTGATTCAGGTGTTCCTACAGAGAAATTATCAACTATATCAACTATTGATTCTCTTTTTAATAGTTCCTTTACAAGAGATCCTCCTATAAATCCTGATCCTCCTGTTACTAGACATCTCTTATCCTTCCATCTATACATTTCATTTCATATCTCCTTAATCAATCTCTTGAAATCTCTAATCATCTTATTATAGGATTCTGTCAATACCCAATCCTTTCTATTGAATAGAAAATAAGCAATGAATATGATAATGAATCCAGTTACATAATGATGAGGTATAGGAAATCCATATACACCAGAGAATATTGGATCATTACCAGCATCTAATGCTTGTTCAAATGATCCTAAAAATGCTAACATAAATCCAAACCAAAATAAAGCATGTTTAAGCAATGATTTATTGATCATTCATAATTCCTCTGATAAAGTCTCTAATCTAGAAGATAATAGATCTGCAGCATGTAAGATAGATGTCTCAAGATCATTGCATTCTATAATATTGTCTTCCCATCCACCCATATGAGTAAGAATCATTATTTGGATCTTAACTGGTAAATTCTTCTTCATCTTGATCTGAAAATCTAATATTGGATACAGAGAATGACTCATATTATAAGGTAATCTCTTGTACTTCCATTGTCTATAATTTTCATTATAATAGTACTCTTTGATCTTACCTATGTCATGGATCAATGCAGATGCTAGTAAGTAATCATTGTTTACTACTATTCCATACGTTCTCTCTAAGATCTCTGAAATAGATAGACAAAGATCTGCTACTTCTAATAAATGTTCTAACAATCCACCTTCATTATTATGATGATAATTGATACTACCTGGAACAATTAATAGATCTTTGGAGTAGAATGACAGATATGTTCGTATGTCATTTCTAAGATCTGGATCTTTAATCAAATCAACAAAGTTCTGTAACTGTTCAGATAACATTTTGATTTAAAGAGAATACGATTCAATATTTAAGATTATTTGCTTAATGCGATAATTCGATTTATCACCTAAATCGATTTTCAAAATACAAATAAAAAAAGAATAGAATATTTCTTAAGTTCTATTAATTACATCATACTTGTATATGTGCACTTTTTAAAACAACTTTTAGTAGGACATTCAACAGTACTATATTTTAAGGGACATTCTTTCACATTCCAACCATAGTTTGGACAGAAGAATTGACACTCCTTGGGATCAGAACATGCATAAGTCATTATTAATCATCTACCATTGATAGAAAAAGATCTTTAAAAAGAATTTCATTATAGTTCAATAGACAAATCGATTTAGGGGATAAATCGATTTCTATATCTATTTTTTAATTCTTCTAAACATTTAGGACATATTAGTTTCTGATCAAAACCAGATGGATAATTATACACTGTACCATGTTTAGAACATTTGAAGGAATAATATGGTAATGGACTATTCCAATGTTCTTTCATGAAATAACCAATCCTCTTTACCATTGTTCACTCACTCTTTTTTTTTTCTTCTCTGAACAATAATTGACATAGCTTATAATATAATTGTATGAGTTCCATACCCTTATCAGTAACTTTATAGAAATACTTCTCTCTCTTTTTTGATTTACCTCTTTTAAGTATAAGTACTTTAGTGATGAAACCATTGTCTAATAGATATGTCATAACATTATTTAAAACTGGATAACAAACACCAGTCTTGTACATTATTCTAGTCTTTAATCCTTCTCCATTAGCAATGATCCTTAGAGCATCTAAGTACACTTCTAATTTACTTCTTCTAACAGATCTAATAAATGATCTTTCTTCTATCTCTAAATCTGACATTATTCAGCACCTGGATTAGAACATCTTGTACAGATAAAGTTCTCTGGTGCTTGTACTTCTCCTTTAGAGACCTTAACTAAAAGATTATAAGGTTCACTATTGAAATATTCTGTTATACTCATTTCAGAAATATTACCTAATGTAATTTCTTTCTTAAAGTCTACTGGACATATAGCAATATCTCCATTCCATCTAATACATAATCTATTATCAATATTCTTACATTTCAATGGATTCTTTGAGTTAATTATTCTCTTATAGTTGAAATTGATCTTATTAGCAATTCTATCTTCCCTTGTTAATTGTCCTGCTCTATCATCAAATTTACCTACAGCAAATTTAACTTCTTTAAGAAGATCTTGATCTTCTAGAATATCCCACCAATATCCAAAGTAAGATCTATTGTCAAAGAGAATGTATTCATTATTAATAGATTCTCCAAGTCCTCTGATAATAATTTTAGGAGAAGGATGTTCTTCTACTAACTTAAGTACTTGATCCAAGCAATGATAATAAGGAATTTTCATTGTATATTCAAATGATACTTCATTTCTACCATTAAAGGAAATGATCAATGTATAATCTCTGTCATTAAGAACTTTGAATAGTTTATCTCTGTTAGTCTTATGAATATTAAATGGATTTACAGATAGTTCTAATTTTTTATCTGGATACTTATCATAGAACATTTCTATCAAATCAAATATTCGTTTATCTAATAACGGATCATTCTGGAAATAAGGACAGAATACCTCAAAGTTAGGATATTCTTCCAGATCATCTAATATCTTCCTATACAAACTCTCTTTCATACTGCCTGGATTGTTCTTATGCCATGATTCTACGTAAGGACAAAATACACAGTTAGCATTACAAAGAGAGTTTGTTTGTACATTTATTATTTTTAAATCAACCAATCATATCACACTCCAAAACTCAATAATAAGATCCTTTTAATTTTCTTAATGCATGATTAGGTTTCCAACTATTCATTGTTTGGATAATTAGATCTACTTCTTCATCTGTCAATTCAGGATAATTAGGAGGACATACATGATTCTTACAGAATTGATCTGCATTAGGAAATGCTAATTTACTGAATCTTCCTCTAAATACTGGTTGATCATGTAATGGAATAGGATATACTTCACCAGTCATACTGATCCCATGTTTCTCCATATGATTATAAAGATCTTTTCTAAGTCCACTGATCATTACAATTGTTTTATAATTAGAAGATAAATAGAATGGTTCTATAACTTTGTATTTCTTTTGATCAAGTCCTTCAATATATCTCTTAGTTATTTCAGATCTTCTTTCAATTCTCTTATGTACTCTTTCTAACTCTGTAAGACCTAAAGCAGATTGTAACTCTGTCATTTTAAAATTACCACCTATCATTTCATGTAAATGTTTGTCCTTAGTAGTAGATCCAAATTCTCTTATACATTTGATCTTATTTGCATATTCTTCTACATTTGTAAGGATCATTCCACCTTCACCAGTAGTCATTACTTTAGTAGCAGAGAATGAAAAACAACTAAGATCTCCTAATGTACCAGCATACTGATCTTTGTACTTAGAGAAATGTGCTTGACAAGCATCTTCAATAAACAATAATCCATTCTCCTTAGTGATCTCAATTAAATAATCAATATTATTAGCAACTATTCCTCCTATATGTACACCTATAACAGCACCAGAGAATATCTCTAAAGTTTCTATATATCTTCTTACTTCTTGTGCCATAGCACCTAAATTAAAAGTATCCATATCATACAATGAGAATTGAAATCCAGATCTCTCTACTGATAATGCATCACTGATCATTGAGTTAGTAGGGATCAATACAACTTTCTTTTTAGATCCTTCTATCATTCTACAACTAAGTTCTAAAGCATCTGTACCAGATCCTACAGCAATTGCATATTTAGATCCTATCTCTTTAGCAAATCTTTCTTCAAATTCTTCTGTTAGATCTCCATTAGATATTGGTCTATCTTTAGTTAAAATGTTATCAACTAAACTATGATAATGTTCTATCTGATCTTTATCAAAATGCAATCTGAACTTAGGAATAATTGTCTTAACAATTAAGTTACTCATAGCAGATCACATATGAGGTAAATCTTTCTTATATACTGCTGGTACTCCTGCAACCATAGTATAAGGATCTACATCTTTTATTACAGAAGATCCTTCAGCTACTATAGCACCTTCTCCTATAGTTATATGAGGTCTAATGCTACATCCTATTCCTAATAATGCTAAACTCTTTACAGTAACATATCCACCTAATTTAACTCCAGGTGCTATCTGTGCATAATCTCCTATGGTACAGTCATGTTCTATATCTGCATGTGTATTGATAATTGTACCATTGCCTATTACAGAACATGTATTGATAACTGATAAAGGCATTATAAGATTACCATATCCAAGACTAATAATACTTGGAGATAATATTGCAAATGGATGTATAGCATTAATTGGATATTTACCTGTAAGTTCTATAAGTTCTTCAGTGATCGTTTTCCTCATATAATTATCTCCTGTAGCAACAAAATATGCTATGTCTTTCTGTTTCAATAATGCTAAGTTCTCTTCTGCTAAATAATCTCCTAATACTTTGTATTTTAACTGATATCTATTCTCAAGAGGTACATAGTTGTTCATAAATCCTAAGATCTGTACTTTAGTTAATTCAAATATATCTTGAGCAATCTTAGATCCAGCAGATCCACCTATTATTACAACTTTCATCTTATCATCTTTTCATTAGGATTGAAAACATCTTATTGAATATATCTTAGAAGAGACAATGATCAAAAACGATTTAGGTGATAAATCGATTTATCGCATTAAAACGATTTAGGTGATAAATCGATCTATGGTTCTAAAACAACTTTCATACAATTGTCTTCATAATTAGAAGCAATCTCAAATGCTTTATCTGCATCTTCTAATTTGAACTTATGTGTAACTAATTTCTCTATATTTACATTTTCTAGTATACGTATTACATTGTATAAAGAAAATGGAGTTCTTCTAATGAAAATGATCTTAGCACCTCTGATCCTAAATGAATGTGGATTTATACTAATGTAATCATATCTTTCATGTATTCCTAAGATTGTGAAGATAGATGGAGATTCTACATTAAATTCATTAAGATCTATTTTGTCCATACCATAACTATCAACTATAATGTTATATGATCTTTGATCATTATGCATTTCAATTCCAAAATTATCTTTAGCAAAATTATTTCTATAGTCAAGTGAATCAATGCCAAATACATGATCTGAACTAAGTCCTAAACGATTATATTGTTCTAATTTGAATTTAGCATAGATTAATGAGAGTAATCCTATTGGTCCTAATCCTATAGAAAGTATATTCGGTATGATTCTATTAGCTCTATGGAGTATTAGATCTTTGGTAAATAGTTGTTTAAGTGATTCTTCTATTGCATAAGCAGATACACATAATGGTTCAGTAATAATACCTTTTTCTGGAGATAATCTTTCTAATTTAAACAATTGTTTAGGATTTACAGATATGTATTCTACAAATGTTCCTTTAACATTAGCACCTAAGAACTTTGATTCTTTACAAAGATTTGGATATCTACGATAACATTCTAAACATTTATGACAAGATTCTAATGGATCAATATAGACTAGATCTCCTTTCTTAAAATTATCAAAGTCCTCTTGAACATATCCTATTGCTTCATGTCCTAAATACATAGGCATTTTAGATTTAAAAGATCCAAGTCCTCCATTTCTGTAATAATGAAGATCAGATCCACATATACCAGTGTATTTTATCTTTACAAGGACTTTATTAGGATCGTA
>Ga0123519_10000475_pt1 | contig 70801 bp, 70 predicted proteins | sample YelNatPaOPRAMG02_FD_87396 | JGI IMG/M metagenome (GOLD analysis project Ga0123519, IMG submission 87396) | Hot spring microbial communities from Yellowstone National Park - Yellowstone National Park OP-RAMG-02 (version 2) | ecosystem: Environmental > Aquatic > Thermal springs > Hot (42-90C) ...
ATAAAGAATCTTTATCAAAGGAGAATCCAAAGAAATAAATTCAGGGAATCTATCCTTTTCTTTAGAAGGAAAGTAATGCTTACATCTATAACTCTTATACTCCTCATCCTTTAAATAAATCCCAGCAAAAGAAACCTTCACTGTATCCACCACGGTCAAGACAATCATTTTAAGAAGCTTATCGATATCTCTGATTCTGGTCATGGTCTTGGCAAGTTCCCGCAGGGCTTTTTGGTAGCGGCGCTGGTCTTTAAGGAGAAGGTCTTCTGCCTGCCGGCGAAGATATTGATAGATAAAAGGCCCAATCGTTGCCAGAATAACTGCCAAGCTAGTTGCCGGAAACCAGGCCTTAGTTGCATAACCTAAGCAAAAAGGAAGACCTAAGACCAAGGTATAGACAAATAAGAAAATCCCCGCCCTAGTAAGAGCAACTTTGATATCGAGGAGTTGGTATTTAATGATGGCGTAGGAGGTAATTAAGGGATAAATTACCATAAAGACAAAACCAAAAGGATAAATATTTATGCCGTAATTAGGGAGAAAATCTATAATTCCTAAACTACCAATTACAGTTCCTAAGAATACATATTTTAATCTATATTTATAAATTGTAGAGAATCCACTTGTTTTTGACCCGAAACCTAAGAATAGAAATACTATTGATATTATAAACAAGGTGAGAAAAAACAATAAAAATATAGGATGGACAATCAAAGAAACCTTAGGATAATATCCCCAAGAGTATTTATAAAGATCCTTTATCAAATAGTCAGAAAAATAAAGCAAATATATAAAGAAGAGACTAATCATACAATTAAAAAGCATTACTTTATTTTGTTTTTGCCCTAAGAGGTTAAAAATAAAATTATAAAATGTGGTAGGGATAAAAATAATTCCTATATAACTTATTTTAAACCAAAAAAGAATCTGGGATTCATTTTTTGAAATATAGGCTAAAGATGAAGCAAAAAGCCAGATAAAAATTGCTGTACCAAAGATAGCAAAATGAATATTTTTCCTGTTCTTAATAAATACAAAAGTGCTAAAGGTAATTACAATAAAAGCAGCGATTAAATGTAATAGAGAATTTAAATTCATATTTTATTTATAATTATAAATAGGATATGTTTTGATTTTTCTGCATGGAAGTTTATATTAAATTTATAATTATTTAAATATGCATTGACTACTTCTTCTAATTCCTTTTTTACGCGCGGAAAGAAATACCAATCACAAAACCAATCCGGGGCAGAGGTTTTATATTTTTTAACGTCTTTATGGGCAAAAATAAATTCTCCTTTTGGTTTTAACAATTCAAAACAAAATTTTATCAATCTTCCTAAGAATATATCGGGTAAATAATCTGCTAAGCCAATAGCGTAAATCATATCCTGTTTTTTAAGAATATCCTTATATTTTTTGTCTCTAAAAAGATTAAGAACATTCTCATTAATAAACTTAAATTTTATATTTTTGGGAACCTGTTTAAGCGCTTGGCTTGAAAAATCTAAGGCTTCCTTATCTTGATCAACCAGAGTAAAGGTTAAATTTTTACTCATACTAAAATCAGAGAGAAATAATTCTTTTATTTCCCGACAAGGACCACAACCTAAATTTAAAATATTAATTGAAGATAATTTTGAATTTTTGATAAAATCGCCTAAAATCTCCTTCATCTTATCTTTGCGGTTTCTTACTGCTTGGATATAATCATCATTTAAGATATATTTATCAACACAATAACCGATACCCTTAGAAATAGGTTTATTATCGTAAATTATCTCTAATAATTGATAATCACCTGGATAGCCACGCGGTTTATCATAAGCTCTTTTTACGATTGATGTTCTGTATCCCGGAACGTTTATTAATAATCTTCTAAATGTATCTTTAATCTTTTTTATAATTGCCCTCTTATTAATTACTTTTTCTAACTTCTCTGCTCTTTGTAATATTTCATTAGTAAATAAAAAAAATCTTTTAGTTGCTTCGTATAATGAAATTATATTGGTTTCTATTTCCCAATCTAACTTAACTATATTTTGTGAATATATTTTTACATCTTTAGTAAAAAAATCTAAAATTTCTCTCTTTATCTTTTTATCCTCTACAAGCATTAAAATACTTTTTATTTGCTGTTTAATTTCATCCATCTTTAGATTTTTTTATTCTCCTGTTTCTCAAACCAGGCATCAATTTTATCTTTTTTGAAGCGCCAGAGCTTTCCAATTTTAACTGCGGGAATCTTTTTCTGCTTTACCCAACGATAAAGAGTTATTTTATGGATATCTAAATATTTGGCTAGTTCTTTAATGGTTAAGAGTTTTTCAGGCATATTTATTTTGCTTTATTTAACTTATGTTAGCTTAATTATATCTTTTTAAAAGTAAATTTGTCAATAATTATAAGAAAAATAAAACACTTTATTTTTTAATAAATAAATTAACTGATTAATTTTTGATTGAGTTTATGATTTAGGTCTTTTAATTTTTGAAATCTTAAGTAATTATCCAATCCTTTATATAAAGTAAATACACTGTTATTATGCCATAAAGGGTCTAAATCTTCGGAAAGACCGGCGCGCTTATAATCTAATGTCCCTGGAACCGGCGAATACTCTTCTAAATATACCTTTACTCCTAAGCGATGGCTAAAAATAAGCGACTCTTCTATTTGTTTAAAATCTTGTCCAGGAAGCCCCATTAATAGATATAAAGCAATCTTATCAGAAGTAAAGCCTGAGCTTTTTAAGTATTTTATTACTTTTTTTATTGTCGGATTATCGATTTTTTTACTGGTAGTTTTTTGTAATTGAGATTGACTAGTCTCTAAACCCAAACGTACTTCCACAAAACCTGCTCTTTTTAAAAGTAAAGCTAATTCCTTATCAATAAAAAGAGCATTTAATCCATTGGGAGTATGAAAATTCAATTTTAATTTATTTTTTATAATTAGATTTAGAAGGGGTTTTATATGTTTATCCGCCTGATATAAAAGCGCATCGTCATAAAAAGCAAAATTTTTTATCTTAAATTTTTTATGAAAATAAAATATCTGCTTAAATACCTCTTCGTAAGGGATTTGATAAATTTCTTCATCAATAAGATACCAACCACAATAACTGCATCGAAATGGACAACCCGAGGAAGTGCGTAAAGATACATAATTTAATTTTGGATAAAGTTCATATAAAGGAGCTAAATTTTTAAAATCTTTATTGAAAGAAAATTTTTTATTAAAAATTCTCTCTAAAATCTTAAAAAAATCTTTTATTTTCCCTTTAAAAACAAAATCTGCGCCACTAAATTTTTGTGCATGCTTAAAACAGAGACTCGGATAGATCCCGCCTAAAATTACCGGAATCCCTTTAAATTGTCTTTTTAAAATCTCAATTACCTCAAATACTGCTTTATACCAATAAGTCATACCGGAACTGACTAAAATTATATCGGGAGTCTTAATTTTTTTAATTAGTTTATCAAAAATATAAGGAGGCATACCATAACGTTTATAATAGCGGGGGATATCTTTAAAAATAAGTGGTTTTTCTACTTTTTCTGAATAATAACTGCCACAACCAAAGGCATTATCTTTCGATTTAAATTTCCTCATCAAAGGATTTAGACGATCTAAACAATCGATAAAGTCTAATTGAAAACCTATCTCTTTTAAAAGACTAGCTACTTTTAAAAAACCGATTGGTTTTGAAAATAAATCAAAGCAAGCAAAATCATATATCCAAGGATTTACTAAAAGTGCGCGCATAATTTCAATCCTTTATTACAAATCTCCATTTCCAATTTTTAGAGATTCCTGCATAAGGGATATTTATGCGGGGAGTTTTCAAAATTCTTTTTTTATCAATAATTTCGCCTTTGGTAAGATAGAACTTCTTTCCCCCAATTAAATCCTGGCCATTTAAACTTTTATCTATCTTTAAAGCACGACAGACTTTTCCGGGACCATTTAATAATTTATAAATATCAAAATTAGTTTTCTTTAAATTTTTTAAAATTAAATCCATTCCTTTAATCGGATCTAATGCCCTGATTAAAATTCCGCCTGCTTCATTTTTTCTGTGACAGACTACATTTAAACAATAAGTATTAATATGTACCGGATAAATATAGGCACAACCAACTTTGCCAAATAAAATTGCAGTCCTTTGATTAAATCCGAATCTTCCTACATGACAACCTAAATCTTCCTTTCCTCCATAGGCTTCGGTTTCGACAATTTTAGTTACAATTTTTCCTTCTTCTGTATTTATGATTAAATATTTTCCCAAAAGTTTTTCTGCCACAAATTTAGGATGTTTTTTAAAAAAATATCTTTTTAATCGTTTATCCATTTATCAATTTTTTAAAATTTAAAGCATCTTGGTACATATACACATTATTAAACATTACATAAGTTGGCTTAGGAATTTTATTAATCATCTCTTTTAAGGTCTTTAAATCATCTTCTGTATAACGATAACTATAACCGGTTATTCCATGAAGCCGAAAATAATTTATCTTTCCAAAAACTGGTTTATTTTTAAAAGGATCTACGCAATGGACTAAATCTAAATCTTTACAGATTTCTTCGACTAACTCATCACTCCAATTTCCTCTCGGTTCCCAACAGAAGATATAGTCTTTTCTTTTTATTTTTTTAAAAAAATTTTCCATATTTTTGATATTTTCTTTTTCTTGACTAAATGAAGCAGGACATTGAAAAATAATTACTTTTGTATTTAAGATATTCGCAATTTTAGAAGTCTTTTCCCAAGCAGAGAATACTTCCTCTGTAGGTTTAAAGAAACCATAATTTTCTTCGTGCTTAATTTTTATCTTTAATTTTCTATAGGTAGGAGAGCTTGCCGGATGAGTAATTAACTGCCATGCCTTTAAAGTGTATTCAAAATCTAAGGGTGATTCTTTTTCCCATTTTAAGACGGTTTTTTCTTCGGGTAATTGATAAAAAGTCTTTTGAATCTCTAATACCGAAAAATTTTTAAAATATTTTTGCTTGGCTACCGCAAATCCACAACAGCCAATCTTTAACATAAAAATTTAAAAGGAAAACCTAAATCCTTAACTAATATTTTGCCACAGTATCGAGGTCCTTTATTTATAAGCATTCCTTTTTTAATTGCCAAAAAAGTTATGGTTTTATTTGCCTTTATACAGGTTCCTAGGATTCTTCCTGTATTTGCATCTAAACCTGAAGGGACGTCTACAGAAACTACATATTTAGCCAAAGAATTAATCGCTTTAATTACCTCTTTAAATAAACCGGAAATTTCTCCTTTAAGCCCTATCCCAAAAATAGCATCAATAATTAAATCGTAATCTTTTATTTTATTTTTATAAAAAAGAAAATTATCTTCGTTTATTTTAAAAATTTTTGGTTTTAATTTTAAAAGTATATCTAAATTTATCCTTGCTTCATTTTTAACTTCAGATATTTCTGCTAATAAAAATATATCTGGATTTAAGCCTCTGCTTAAAAGATGTCTTGCGCAGACAAAACCATCTCCGGCGTTATTACCTTTGCCGCAGAAAATAGCAATTTTTTTCTTTTTCAATTTAATTATCTCTTCTGCCACTGACCTACCGGCATTTTCCATCAAAACCAATGTAGATAAACCAAATTCTTTGGTTGCTTTTTCGTCGATTAATCTTGCTTTTTTTATATTTATTTTTTCCATAATTTTAACGAGAAAAACCGAGTAATTCCTTTGACCACTTTCTATAATCTTTTAATTTAAAGGCTTTTTTTGTATTTTCTCTTCTAGATAAAGCTAAATCTTCTATTCCACAGCGCGCTTCTTTACAATTTAGACAATTTCCCAAGCAATTATATAAAGGCTCAAATTTATCATTTTTTCTTACATATATAGGTATATCTATACCTTCACAATTTTTGGCAGTCATAAATTCTTGATTAAGTCCTAAAATCTTACCATCTTTTAATTCGTATTCCATACACAAAGCAAAAGTAATTCTTTTTTTATCGCAAAATTCTCTTAAAAATCTAAATATATTTTTGCGATAATCTATCTTAGCATTTAAATAACCGATTCTTTCTTGATAAAGTAAAAGATATTTCTGATAAATATTATAACCAAAATATCTTTTTATGCGATTTAAAATTAATCCTTTTATCCTTAACGGAATATCTAAGATACTACAAACAATATGTTTTACGCCAAATTCAACTGCCCTTTCAATCAATTTAGCTAAATCCTCTTTTTTATCGGTAATATAAGGAAAGATAGGATCAATCCTTAAAACACAAAAGATATTATTTTTGGATAATCTTTTTAAATTATCAAATAGCTCCTCAGTAGTTGCTCCACCGGGAGCAAATATTTTTCTTAAATTCTCATTTAAAGTTAAAATGGAAACCTGACCAAAGGAATGTCTTTGCGATTTTATTAAATCAATTATTTTTTGAGGCACCTTACATTTAGTAATAAATTCAATGGGGATATTTCTTTTTACAAATTCTTCAATTATTTTACTAGACAAATGATAAATACTTTCTAATTTTTGGAAGGGATCGGTTACCGGCGATAAATATCCGCAACTTATAACCTTTAAAGAATCAAGTTGCTTTGAAACAACCTTATCAAAATCCTTACAGACAAAAATAATATTTTTTTGATTAAAAATTTCAAAATATCCGGGTAAAGCCCGTGCATAACAATAAAAGCAATTTACCAAGCAACCATTATAAGGATTAATTAAGAGTCTTTCAGAAGTACACTCTCTTTTTCCCGGATACCAGCCATGGATTTCTTTTTTGGTATTAATTAAAATATGCGGGTGCGGTTTTTTAATTATTTTATTAATTATCATTTTTTAGGAAGGCGGTTTTTTCACTGCGGCAAGAAGGAAATACTTCATCTTGTCGATTAGCTTATCTCTTCTACTGGCAAAATAAAGGCTTTTAATCCTTCATGTCCTAATTTTTTCCTTAATTCTTTAACATAAGAAAATAACTCTTTGGCTTGATTCTCACTGCAGGCTACATACAAAATATCATTTCTTCCTGGCCAGATATCGTTACCTAAATGCGCACCCGAAGTCTTTCCTTTACCAAAGGTTCCTTTAATTTTAGTATAACTATCTAAACCACAATGGGAAAGAAGTTCCATTACTTCCATTTCAATTGCTTCATTATAAACAATCATTACCAGTTTATTCATTTTACCTTTTTTATCTTTGATTCTACCGCAGCATAAAGTACCGGAATAAATAAAAGGGTAATAAATGTAGAAAGACTTAAGCCACTAATCATTGTAATTCCTAAAGGTTGCCAAATCTCTGAACCTTCTCCTTTTGAAAGTGCCATTGGTAAAAGTCCGGCTAAAGTAGTTAAAGTAGTCATTAAAACCGGCCTTAAGCGCTGTTTTCCACCTTGGGTGACTGCTTCCAGCATACTATAGCCCCGGCTACGTAAGATACTAATATAACTAATTAAAACAATCGCATTATTTACTACAATTCCCACCAGCATAATCATTCCTAAAAAGGAAATAATATTTAAGGAAGTTTGCGTTAAAATAAATCCAAAAAATACTCCGGTAAAACTAAAAGGAACAGAAAACATTACTAAAAAAGGATAAATTAACGACTCGAATTGCGCCGCCATAACCATATAAACCAAAATTATTCCTAAAATAAGTAAAATTCCTAAATCTAAGAAAGCCTTCTTCTGCTCTTCTGCCTCACCGCCAAAATTAAGGATAATTTCTGAAGGAATCACTATATTAGTTAATTCTTTTTTTATCTGTTCTATTACCTTACCACTTGAACGGCCAAAGACATTACACTCAACTTTAACTACTCTTTCTCGATTTAAGCGTTCAATCTCAACTGGACCTGCTACTTCATAAACTTTCGCAAAATTAGCTAGTCTTATTGATCTTCCAGTTAGAGGAGAAACTAAACTTAAATTCTCGATATCTTCTATATTTTTGCGTGAGCTTTCTTCTAACCGTACATAAATATCATAGGTCTGGCCCTTCTCCCGATAACGGCTGGCAGTTGAGCCTTCAATAAAGGTCTTAATACTGGAAGCAACGGTTGCCATATTTAGACCTAAATAAGCCATCTTTTCTCTATCAACTACAATTCTAAATTCAGGAAGACTAATATCCCGCGAAATACTTACATCTACTGCTCCAGGGATTTTTTCGATTATCTGCTTTAACTTATTAGCCAAAGCATTGGTTTGACTAAAGGAATGTCCGATAATTTCAAGTTGAATGGCTTTACCACCCATACCAATTACCATTCTTCCTAAAGGATTACCGGTTGAGATATTTACTTTTAATACTCCGGGAATCTTTTGAATTTCTCTTCTTAAAATCTGTCCAATTTCAAATACAGAGCGCTCTCTTTTATCTTTAGGTACAAGCTTTGCGCCTGCCATCACAATATGTTCTCCACTTTCTCCGGCGGCAGACATTGCCAGACCAATCGAAGGAGTAGTACCTGAACGTACAAACATAATCTTTCTTTCCGGAATCTCTTTTTCAATAATATCTTCAATCCTTTTAGCTACTTTATCTGTCTGTTCTAATCTTGTACCTAAAGCAAGACTTACAGTAGCGCGTAAATCTCCGGTATCTTGTTCTGGCATAAATTCATTACCAATAAAAGGAAACAGCATTAAACTTAAGAAGAATATCCCCAAAAACCCCACAATTACAGTTTTTTTATGATTTAAGCCCCAACTCAATAGATGGCTGTAAAGATTTTCTATATAATTAAAACCTCGCTCAGAGAGATTATAGATTCTTTTTAAGAGACTCTTCTCTTTTATTTTTTCTCCTTTTTGATTTAAAGAAAAATTTTTAAATAGATTCGCGCAAAGCATCGGACTAAAAGTAGTAGCCGTAAATAAAGAAGCAAGTAAAGTTACAGTAATAATCACTGCTAGTTCTCCAAACATAATTCCGACAACGCTTCTGGCTAATACCATCGGAAGAAATACTACAATTGTAGTAAAGGTAGAGGCAGCAATGGCTAAAAAAACTTCTCGGGTTCCAAAGATGACTGCTTCTTGCGGTTTTTTACCGCTTTCTAAATGCCGTAAAATATTATCTACCACTACAATCGCATTATCGACTACCATCCCACAGGCAATCACTAAAGAAGATAAACTAATTACGTTTATGGTTTTACCGGTTAAAAAAAGATAAATAAAAGCAATGAGTAAAGAAAAAGGAATGGTTAAAGCAATAATTAAACTACTTCTTAATTTGCGCAAAAAAATCCAGACTACCAGAATTACCAAAATAATTGCCCAGAAGATAGTAGATTTTAAGGTATTTAAAGTATTAAGAATATCTTGGCTGGTATCAAAAATAATATTCATTTTTACATCTTGCGGTAAGATCGCCTCAAGTCTCTTTAAAGCCTTCTTTACGCGCTCAGCCACTTCAACCGTATTTACTCCGGTCTGCTTCTGAATTATCATCATCATTCCTGGGCTACGGTTATGGCGCACATACATAGTTAATTCTTTAAAACTGTCTTCTACTCTTGCCACATCCTTTAAATAAATAAATTTACCCTCGCGCTTACCTAAAATTACCTGATTTATCTCTTCGGGGCTGACAAATTCTCCGGGAAGACGCAAAAGATAATCAGTAAGCCCGGATTTTAAACTTCCTAAAGGTTGAGAGATATTTTCCTGATGTAAAGCATTTTGAATATCTAAAATGGATAATCCATAGCCTTCTAGACGTTTTGCATCTATCCAGACATTAATCTGCCGTTGTAAACCACCCATTAATTGGACAGTACCTACACCGGGAATCTGCCTTAAAACATCCGCTACCTGTGTATCAATTAAATCATAAAGCACCGGATACGTCTCTTTTGCAGTGACTCCTATTACAAAAATGGGAATCATTGCGGTATTAAATTTAAAAATATAAGGATTATCCATTTCATCAGGAATCGCCGGAAGCAGGCGTTTTGCCATCTCAATGCGGTCGCGAATATCATTAGAAGCACTATCTAAATTTGTTCCCCAGGCAAATTTAAGGCTAATGACAGTAGCACCTTCAAAGGAACGGGAGGTAATCTCTTCTAAGCCAGGAGTGGTTGCCAGTTGGTTCTCTAAAACTTCGGTTACTTTTACTTCTACATCTTCCGGACTGGCACCGGGGTAACTGGCTACTACGGTAATAATTGGTGGCTCAATCTCAGGCAGTAAATCAATCCCTAAATTATAAAAACTATAAAAGGAAAGGACCAAAATCCCCAAGAAAATCATCAAATTAGTTACGGGCCGTTTTACCCCAAATTCCGCAAGATTCATTCTAAATTATCCTTTTTTTCTTCTACAATTACGGGTTTTGCTTCTTTTAATCTTTGCTGGCCCATAATTACGACGTATTCGCCTTCTTTTAAACCACTTAATACCTGATAATAGGGGCCTTGACGTAATCCCAAAGTAATCTTTCTTAAAAAGGCATGATTATTCTCTATTACATAAACATAAGTATCGGGTTCTTTTCCGATAATTGCTTCTTTTAAAATCACGGGCACAGCTTTATATTCTTTAAGAATTAATCTAACTTTGGCAAACATTCCGGATTTAAGTTTATAATCCGGATTATCAAGGGTAATTTCAATGGGGGCAGTGCGCGTAGCTAAATCTAAAACCGGACTAATCTTAGTAACAAAACCCGAAAATTTCTCATCCGCATAAGCATCGACAAAGATTTCTGCTTCTTGACCTAAATTAACTTTAGAAAGATACTTTTCAGGTATATCTAAATTTAATTTTACTTTTTCTAGATTTAAAACTAAAGCTACCGGTGTCTGGGGTAAAACATTCTGTCCAATATCTACATAAATTCTTCCTACCAAACCCGCCAAAGGACTTTCTACGGGAGCTTTTTCAAATTTTAATCCGGTCTCATCACGGTCAAGATATATTAATGGCTCATCCTTTTCTACAAACTGACCATCTTCTTTAACTTTAGTTATTACCTTACCGCTTACTTTCGGATAAACTAATGCTTCATCTTGCGCTTTAATATTTCCGCTATATTCTAAAGCCTCACTTATATTCTTTAATTTTACTTTTTCTACTAAAACCGGAACTACCTCTTCTACATTTTCTTTTTTTGACATCGGTTTTTGACAACCACTTAATAAAAGGATAAAACTAAAAGCATAAAGCGCAAAAATTAAAATTAAACTATTTTTATATTTTTTATTTTGCATTTGCTTAACTTCCTCCGGTTACTTTTTCAAAATTTGCTTTGGCAATGATATAATCATAAATTGCTTCTTTTTGTTTAAATAAAGCTACTTGATAACCTAAATGAGCGTCCTCTAAATCTAAGAAACTGGCAAGCCCTGATTTATATTTTTCTTGCGTTACCAAAAGTGTATCCTGATATAAAGCCAATTCTTTTTCTGCGGTCTTTATTTTAATAAGGGCATCTTTTAAGTTTAAATAGACGTTCTTTAATTCTAAAGCAATATCCTTAATTATCTTTTCTTTTAAAAGCTGGGTTGCTTTTAAATCTACTAAAGCTTCCTCTACTTTGGCTTTGGTGGCAAAACCATCAAAAATTGGCCAGGAAAAGCTAATGCCAAAAATATTATAATCATTCCAATTTTTAGATAAACCGCTTAAACTAGGTGTATGTGAATGAGAATAATAATCCCAAGAGGCAGAGATTGTCGGACGTTGGTCTGCTTTATTTATCGCAACCATTTTTTTTGCCTGTTCGGTTTGAATTTCATATTGACGAATTTCTGGACGCAGCTTAAGTGCCTTTAAAAATGCCTCATCATAAATAAGTTCTTTTGGCTCATAAACAAATTCTCCTTGGGCTTTTATTTTAATCTCCTTATCTAAAAATAAAAGATTCCTTAATAATTCCTGTGCTGATTCTAATTGGTTTAAAGAGACCTGGTAAATCTCTTCCACATTACTTAAGGATTCCTCTAATTTTAATAGATCAGAACTAGAGACTTCTCCTTTTTGATAACGCGCTTTAAAAACCGCCAAATGTTTCTGGGTATTCTCTAAAATAGCTTTATTAAGTTGACTAAACTCTTCAGTTAATAAAATGGTATAGAATGCCTTTATAGTATTAAAGGCAATCTCCTGTTTTTCTTTATCTAAAAGTACCTTACTAAGCTCAAGACCAAATTGATTATACTTTATCGTATTTATGATTTTACCACCTTTATATAAAATCTGCTTTAGGCTAATCTGAGAAGAAAGCTGTTCTATATCTTGATTGTAAAAACCTTTTGTTTCTGACCAATTGCTACTTACACTTAAATTAGGAAAAAGTCCTGCTTTTGCTTGGGCAATTTTAAATTTTGCTTTTTTGACTTCCTCTTTTTTTAAAAGAATCTGACGATTATCCCTTAAGGCTAAAGCAAGCGCCTCATCCAAATTAAGCTTAATTTCTTCTGCCCGAAGCACTGAAAAAAATCCAAAAATAAATAAAAGAAAAAATAAAAATTTTTTTTTCATTTCTCTTTTTCAGTTAATATTGCCAAAATATGTTTTAAAACTCCTAAATAATCCTGACGCTCTTTAGGAGAGATTTTACTAAATATCTCTTTTAACATCTGGCTTCTTTTTTGATTAATTTTTTCTACTAAGGAACTGCCTTTTAAGGTAAGTTTTACACGAATAATCCGGCGGTCTTTAGGATCATCTATCCTTAAGACATAACCCGCTTTTACTAAACGCTCAACTAATCCGGTCATGGCAGGGGTACTTACTTTTAGATAAGAGGCTAAATCGCTCATCGAGCTTAAAGGATTTTCTTTCAAAAAGTTTAAAATCAAAAGTTGTACCAAAGTAACTTTACCCATATACAATTCGTTTATATCGCGGTGAATAAACTCCTTAAGAATCTTAGGCATCAGTTTATTTAATTCATTAATAAATAAATCAAGGGGTTCAGACATAGTTATCTTTCTTAATATTTAATTAACTTAACTATTAACTATATTAAGTATATCTGAAAAAGAATAGTTTGTCAACTATTTTTTTAACACGAATTAACACGAATTAAAAGCCGAATTATCACGAATTGCCTACGAAAGATATTCGTGGGAATTCGATAAAAATTCGTGTAGATTCGTGCAAGAAAGAATTTTTTCAAAGCTCTATTTTAAAGATTTATGAAAAACTATTTTTTAAACACGAATTAACACGAATCAAAAACCGAATTATCACGAATTGCCTACGAAAGATATTCGTGGGAATTCGATAAAAATTCGTGCAGATTCGTGTAAAAAAGAATTTTTTAAGATGCCTCTTTTAGCGTTTTATTTAGGAATGATTTTTTCAATAAGATGGGAGAGGAATTCTACTTCGGCATGCACCATCTTTAAGTCATGTTCTAAAATTAATTCTAAAGATGGCTTCTTTTTCTTTAAGGAAGCTTTTAGCTTTTTGATGTCTTTAAGCAATTTTTTTAAAATAATTAAGCGGGCGCGTAATTTACGGCGCAAAATAATAGGTTTTATATAATCTAAAAAATAAAGACTTAAATCTAAACTGAACTGCGGTCTTCTAAAATCAAGGAAACTTTTTGTAAGTAAATCTTCAAAACGTCTCTTTCCTTTTTCGGTTAAGTTATAAACTAAACGTAAAGGTCTCCTTCCTGCCTGTACATTTTTTTTCGAAACCAAACCCCTTTTTTCTAAGACAGATAAAGGATAATATATAGAGCTTATCTTAACCCCAGCAAATAAAGCATGCATTTGATTAATTCTTCTTTTTATTTCGTATCCATGCTTGGGTCCCTCTTTTAAAAGACCTAATAAGATTAATTCTTGGGAAAACTCAATCATCCTAAAACCCCGATATTTCTAAATTTTGCATAACGAGCTTTAAGAAGCTCTTCTTTACTTAAGGTTTTTAACTCTTTTAAATGTTTATTTATAGTTTTCTTTAAGTTTTCGGCAGTTCCTTGGGGGTTGCGATGTGCGCCACCTTCTGGTTCAAGAATTACCTCATCAACAACTCCTAATTTTAATAAATCTTGCGCAGTTAACTTTAAAGCTTCGGCTGCTTCCGGTGCCTTTGCGCTATTCTTCCACAATATTGCCGCACAACCCTCGGGTGAAATTACCGAATAATAGGCATTTTCTAAAATAAAAACCCGATCTGCTACGCCAATTCCTAACGCTCCACCTGAGCCACCTTCGCCGATCACAGTAGCAATAATCGGAATTGTAAGTCGGATCATCTCTCTTAAATTTAAAGCAATTGCTTGGGCTTGACCTCTTTCTTCTGCACCAATCCCAGGATAAGCACCAGGAGTATCAATAAAAATAATTACCGGTAAATCAAATTTTTCTGCCAACTGCATTATCCGTAGACTCTTCCGATATCCTTCGGGATGGGCACAACCAAAGTTACGCAGAAGATTTTCTTTAGTATCCCGACCTTTCTGATGTCCAATTACTACTATTTTTTGCCCATCTAATTTAGCAAAGCCAGCGACAATTGCTTTATCATCGGCGAAACTGCGATCACCGTGTAATTCGATAAAATCCGACATGATCATATTTATATAATCTAAAGTATAAGGTCTTTTAGGATGGCGAGCAAGCTGAACTCTTTGCCAGGCAGTAAGATTTCCATAGATATCTTTCTTTAAGGTTTCTAATTTTTCTTCCAGACGCCGAATTTCTGAAGAAAGATCAATCTTTTTTTCTGCTACAAAATTCTTTAATTCTTGAATTTTCTTCTCCAGCTCAACAATCGGCTTCTCAAAATCTAATCCGTTCATTTTTTAAAAATAAATTTTAAAAGTTTAATCTACAATGGTTACTTCTGTTCCTTCAGGGATAAGGATATAAAGTTCCTCTACATCACTATTAGATAAGCGGATACAGCCTTGGGTAACCTGTTTTCCTAAACTTTGCGGATCATTTGTTCCATGAATACCATAACCTTTAAGATTAAAACCTAACCAGCGAGAGCCTAAAATATTTTGGGGGCTATCAGGAGGAATCACTGCACCTGCCTGAAACCAGGTAGGATTAATAAGTTTGTTAATAATTTTAAAAGTTCCGGTTGGCGTAGAGTTATCTTTACCGGTAGAAACTATATAAGTTTTAATTATCTCTTCATTGCTTTTTAAAATTAAAATATTCTGAGATTTATCTACTAAAATACTAAAAGGCGCAGTCCAAATCTTAAGTTTTTGACCAGGAAAAATTTTATCACTGATTAAGTTATTACTCTTTTTAATTAAATCAACAGTTGTTTTAAAATCACGCGCAATCTTTACTAAATTATCCCCCGGTTTTACTTCATAAAGAGTACTCTGATTGGTAAGGATAGGTGAGAAGATTAATTTTATATTTAACTCTTCTAATTTTTTCTGCCATAAGGATATCTCAGGATAGTTGGGAAAATCATTAATTAATTTCTGATAAATTATCTTTTCGGCTAAAAAATCTCCTTTTAATTCTAAATCTTTAGCTTGATTTAAAAGTAAAGAGACTTGTGTTGTATGTGGCTCTACTTTTTTAACTAATGAGACTTGGGTTTTTCTTGTGTATAAGAAAAGAATAAAAAGAACTAAAAAAATAAAAAAACCTATAATTACAAAACGTAGATTTTTCATAAAATGCCTCCGGGTATAATTTTTAGGTATAAATCTTAGGAATTATACCTGATTACTAAGATTAATAAAGATTACAACGATTAAACCTTTTGCTTTTTTATCTGTGTAAGAGCTCTGAAAAACCCTTTTTGAACGCAGATTTTCGCAGATGTAACGCCGATGGTCGCAGATAAGCCTGTTGATAAATCTAAGCTTATCTGCGTTTGATTTGCAGGAATCTGCGTTAAAAGATAATTTTTTAGATACCTCTCTGTAATCTGCCTTTTATCGCTGTAATCAGGATATCCTTATTTCTTTCTCTTTATAGGATGTCTTTTAATAAACTAAAAGCGTAATAATTATTCCTAATAAAGCACCCACAATTACCTCAATCGGCGTATGTCCAATCAATTCTTTAAGACGCTTTTCATTGATTCTACCTTGCCAATAAATATCTTCCATAATCTTATTTAAAATCCGCGCCTGCCTACCGGTTGCTCGCCTTACCCCTTGAGCATCAAACATTACCACAATACAAAAGGCAGCCGCCAAAGCAAAATAGGCGCTCTTAAAACCACATTCTAAACCTACCGCGGTAGCTAAAGCAGTTACTCCTGCTGCATGACTTGAAGGCATACCCCCTGTACCGATAAACCAGCGAAAATCAAATCTTTTCTGACGGATAACTCCTAATAGCACTTTGATGGTTTGGGCTACTATCCAACTTAAAAACATGGTCATTAAAATTTTATTTTTAATAATTTCACTAAAAATATTTTTATTATTCATTTAAAGGAACCGGTTTTACTTCTATTTTTAATTTTACGGGATAAGTAGATTTTCCTGTACGAATAATAAAACCTTGATTTCCTTCGATTAATTTATCCTCAGTCTTCTTTTTAATTTCTTCTTTTACCATAATTGTCTTTCTTTTAAGTTCTTTAATTGCCTTTTTTAACTCCGGTAAAGAACTAAGACGCATCTTAAGGTTATCCCGCTCTTGAGATACTATTCCTAATTGGTTATTCAAAGCATTATTTTGGTCTTTAAGGGCTTGATTTTCTGCTTCAAGAGAAGAAACTTTTGACTTTATCTCCTGAATTAGCTTTTCTGCCGTATCAAGGTCTTTTTGTAAAGAAGCCAATTTTTCTTCAGAAATTTTTAAATTCTCTTTAAGTTGTGAATTTTCTTGATTAAGTTGTGTATTCAATTCCCTTTCTTTGGCTAAATTCTCTTTAAGGTCCTGTTTTTCTTTTTCTAAAATTAAAGCTTGTGCTTTTATTTGGTTTAAATTATTTAATAATTGTTTTTTTTCATTTAAAATTAAAACATATTTAAAAATACTAAAAATTGCGCTTCCTAAAAGAAAAAGAATAATTAAAATAATTTTAGAATTTTTCATCTTATGCTCCTTTTGTTTTTTAATTATATCCTGCCCAAGTTAAAATGCAAGCCTTTTTTCGACCTCCTAAATCGAGTTCCGAGGTCGCAGAGGTTAAATAAAAAAATATGTTAGAAAATTAAGTTTTTTTCGTCTATTTATTATAGAAAAGGAGACACATAATGTTAGCCAAGGTTTTTAGTTTTGGGCTTTTAGGAATTGAAGTATATCCGGTAGAAATCGAAGTAGATATCTTTCGCGGGCTACCCGCAGTAAACATTGTGGGTTTAGCAGATACAGCCATCCGGGAAAGTAAAGAACGAATCAAATCCGCGATTAAAAATTCTGGATTTCGCTGGCCAGATGAAAGAGTTACGATTAATCTTGCTCCTTCAGATATTAAAAAAGAAGGAGCAAATTTTGATTTAGCCATTGCCTTAGGAATTCTGGTTGCCTCTGGACAGATAAATGGCCAAAACCTAAAAAACTACTGCATCTTAGGAGAACTTGCTTTAGATGGAACTTTACGTCCTAGTCGGGGAGTCTTACCAATTAGTATTGCTTTAAGTAAAGATTTAAAAAAGGATTCACAAGATTTATCCTTTTTCTTAAATGAACCAATAAAAGACCTTATCCTGCCCTATTCTAATGCCAAAGAGGCGAGTCTTGTCTGCGAGATTAATATCTGGCCAATAAAGACTTTACGTGAATGTGTAGAATTTTTAAATAATCCAGAAATTATTAAACCGTTTAAGTTAAAGATTGATGATTTATTTAAAAAAAATCCGAATTATTCAGTAGATTTTTCCGAAGTAAAAGGTCAATATTTTGCAAAACGGGCTTTAGAAGTAGCCGTTGCCGGAGGTCACAATGTCCTAATGATTGGGCCTCCCGGAAGTGGAAAGACAATGCTTGCTAAAAGAATTCCGACCATTATGCCCGATTTAACTTTAAAAGAGGCTTTAGAGATAACTAAAATTCATTCGGTAGCAGGAACCTTGCCGGTTAATGAAGGAATAATGTTAAGACGCCCTTTTCGTGCACCACATCATACGATTTCGGATGTAGCATTAATTGGCGGTGGAACTTTACCTCAACCCGGAGAAATAAGTTTAAGTCATCAAGGGGTTCTATTTTTAGATGAATTGCCAGAATTTCACCGCAATTGTTTAGAAGCACTCAGACAGCCCTTAGAAGATGGCTTTATCCGTATCTCGCGTATCAAAAAAACTTTAAATTTTCCTGCCTCTTTTATGCTTGTCTGTGCGATGAATCCCTGCCCTTGTGGATATTATACCGATCCCCAAAAACCTTGCCGTTGCAATTCTACCAAAATTAAGAATTATCTAGCAAAAATCTCCGGTCCGCTTTTAGATAGAATTGATTTACATATTGAACTACCCGCTACTAAATATAAAGAACTTATTGCTCAAGAAGAAGCTGAATCTTCCCAAACTATTAAGGCACGTATCGAAAAAGCAAGAGCCATCCAAAGAATCCGTTTTAAAGAAGAAGGTATATTTTATAATGCCCAGATGAATTCAAAACTAATTAGAAAATATTGCTTACTTAATCCTTCTGCAAAAGAAATTTTAAGGATGGCGATGACCGAACTTTTACTTTCTGCTCGCGCATATGATAAAATTTTAAAGGTGAGTCGTACAATTGCGGATTTAGCCGAAGAAACAGAGATTAAAGCTGAACATGTCTCAGAAGCAATCCAATATCGCAGTTTAGATCAGAAGTGGTGGTAGAACTAAGTTCGCATCAGAGCAAGCGTTTCGCCACGGGTCTTTTCATTTTCTTTAAATATTCCCCTTACTGCCGAAGTTACGGTTAAGGTTCCGGGTTTTTTTACTCCCCGCATGGACATGCATAAATGCTCTGCCTCAATTACTACCATACAACCTTGGGGTTTTAATTTCGACATGATAATTTCTGCAATCTGAGTAGTTAGTCTTTCTTGTACTTGGGGTCTTTTGGCTAAAATATCTACTAAGCGTGCTAATTTACTTAAACCCGTAACCCGCCCATCTTTAGGAATATAGGCGATATGTGCCCGACCAATAAAAGGGATGAGGTGATGTTCGCACACAGAGTAGAGGGGAATATTTTTAAGTAAAATTATCTCATCATGCTTCTGGTCTAAAATTACCTCCAGTTCCTTTTCAGGATCTTTATCAATACCGGAAAAAATCTCTGCATACATTTGGGCAACCCTTTTAGGTGTATCTTTTATGTCTTTTCGATTTAAATCTTCTCCTAAGGCTTTTAAAATCTCTCTTATTGCTCTTTCAATTCTTTTCTTATCCATCTTTTTCTCCTATTTACCAATACAAAATTCCTCAAATATCTTATCTAATAAATCTTCGGAAAAACGCTTGCCTAACAATTTATCCAAAGAATCTAAGGCAGTCCTTATATCGTAAGCAATAAATTCTAAAGATAAATTATTATCCAATGCTTCTTTAGACTGTGCAACAAATTTTTTTGCCTCTTTAAGGGCTAAAATATGCCTTAAGTTGTTTACCCAAATGGGCTCCTGACTACTTAGCTTACCTTCATATACCAAATTCGCAATTGCCTCTTCTAAAAGATTAATATTTTTAAAACGCTTAGCCGAGATTTCGATTAGATGATTAAATTCTTTTAATAATTTTTCCTTTTCTATTTTTTGTTTTAAATCTATTTTATTTATTACTGCCAAAATTTGTTTTCTTCTTAATTTTCTAATCAGCAACCAATCTTCTTTTTCTAGTCTTCTACTTCCATCAAATAATAAAATCACTAAATCCGCTAAAGCAATCTGCTTTTTTGAACGCTGAAGCGCTTTCTTCTCTATTAAATCGCTTGGTTCAATAATACCGGCAGTATCTACAATTCTTACCGGGATTCCTTTTATATCAATCATCTCCTCAATTGTATCGCGCGTGGTACCGGCAATCGGAGTCACAATGGAACGTTCTTGTTTAAGAAGCGCATTTAAAGTCGAAGATTTTCCTACATTGGGTTTACCACAAATGACTACATGAATACCTTCGCGCAAAATGCGGCCTTTCTCAGAATTAACCAGAAGATTTTTAAGTTGAGAATAGATTTTTTCTAATTTTTCTCTAAGTTCTTTTAAATCTACTGAAGCAATTTCCTCTTGTGGAAAATCAATATTCGCCTCTAAAATAGTAAGAAGGTCTAAAAGCTCATTTCTTAAACTATTTATTTTATTTGATAAACAACCACTTAATTGTTCTACGCCCATTTTTAAGGCCTGTTCAGTTTTTGCCCGAATAATCTCTAAAACTGCCTCTGCCTGGGTTAAATCAATCCTTCCATTTAAAAATGCCCTTTTGGTAAACTCTCCGGGTTCAGCTAAGCGCGCTCCATTTTCTAAAACTAACTCTAAAACCTTACGCAATGGCACAATCCCGCCATGACAATTTATTTCCACAATGTCTTCTTTGGTATAACTTTTGGGTGCGCGCATTACGGTTAAAATAACTTCGTCAATAATTGCGTATTGCGTATTCTGTATTCCGTATTCCGTTACGGACGACGGAGGACGGACGACGGACGACGGATTAATAATCCAACCATAATGGGTAGTATAAGTTTTAAAACTAGAGGGTTTTTTACCATCTTTAGAGATAAAAATCTTATCCGCAATTGAAAGTGCCTCTTTCCCTGAAATGCGCACAATCCCAATTCCGGATTCACCAATGGGAGTTGAAATCGCTGCAATAGTGTCAGATAAATTCTGATTAAACATCTTTAAATAACTGCCTTGCCTCACCTACTACAAATAATGAACCAGTAATTAAAATCAAATCTTCTAAACTAGCCTTCTTTTTGGCTAAATCCAAAGCTGCTTTTACTTCATCAGTTAAATATATTTCTTTATCTTTAAAATATTGCGCTAAAACTTCTGGTTTTGTGGCGCGCGGATTATTGGCTTTGGTTAAAATAATTATATCTGAAAAATCATAAAGTTGTTTACAAATTCCTTTTATATCTTTATCTTTTGAAATACCCAAAACAAGAATTATGTCTATGGAAGAAAAATTTTCCTTAACCGTTTCCTTTAAAACTTTAACAGAGGCAACATTTTGCGCGCCATCCAAAATAATTAATGGTCTTTCCTTTATTATTTCGCATCTTCCTGGCCAGACTGTATTATAAAGCCCTTCTCTTATTGAATCAATATCTATATAAATACCGAAAAAACGTAAAGCCTCAATCACCCCTACTGCAACCGTCGCATTAATCAGTTGATGATTACCTAAAAGTCTTATTTTAAGTAAAGGGTATTCCCCAAATACCCCCCACACATTAAAAGAATCTTTTATTTTCTCATAAAAAATATCTTTATTTACTTCATATAATCTTACACCCACCGTCCTACATCTTTGTCTAATTACTGTTTGTGCTTCTTCTTCTTGCGGAGCACTAATAACAATTGAGTTTTGATTTTTAATGATCCCAGATTTTTCCTGGGCAATCTCAGTTAAGGTATTTCCCAATTTCTGCGTATGCTCATAACTAATGGGAGTAATTGCGCAAATTAAAGGATCTACTACATTGGTTGCATCTAATCTTCCACCTAAACCTGTCTCTAAAACCGCAAAGTCTACCTTTTTTTCTTTAAAATAAACCAAAGCTAAACCTGTATAAACTTCAAAAAAAGAAAGCGGTCCATATTTTGAATTTCTCTGATAAATTTCTATTTTGGGTTTTAATCTTTCTACCAAATCTATCAGTTCCTCTTTATCAATCATCCCTTCGAATTCGGTGTTTGATGTTCGATGTTCGGTGTTCGGTGTTAAAATTCTGATTCTTTCCCTAAAATCCGATAAATGCGGCGAAGTGTATAGACCTACTCTGTACCCGGCCTCTCGTAATATATAGGCAACAAAAGCAGAGGTTGAGCCTTTGCCTTTTGTACCGGCAATATGGAGACAACGTAAAGCATCTTGGGGATTATCAATGGTGACTAAAAAATCTCTGATCCGTTCTAATTTTAAGGATTCTTTATAGGGATAAGTAGGGATTTTTTCGTAATTAATAAAAGATTCTAAATATTGGATTGTTTCGGGGTAGGTCATTTTCCGTTTGCCTGTCTACCGGTTTGCCGTTTGCCTGTTAAACAGGATAACAGGTTAACTGGATAGCAGAATAACGGATTAATGTTTGAAGTGCCGGATGCCAGTAAAGACCATGGCAATTTTATATTTATCCGCCAGTTTAATAATCTCTGCATCCGCAATTGAGCCACCTGGTTGAATAATTGCTTTAATCTTAAATTTAGCGGCTAATTGGATTGCGTCTTCTTTAGGGAAAAATGCATCTGAAGCTAAACACGCGCCTTTAGTTAATTTTCCAGCTTTTTTGGTAGCAATAAATACAGAATCAACGCGCGACATCTGACCCGCGCCAATTCCAATGGTCTTTGTGCCTTTAGTTAAAACTATCGCGTTAGATTTTACGTGTTTGGCTACCTTCCAACCAAAAATCAGGCTCTCAAGTTCCTTTTTGGTCGGCTTTCTTTTGGTGACTATTTTTAAGTTATTTGTATCTAAGGTAGCTAAATCTTTGTCCTGAAGAAGTAGCCCCCCGCTTACGCGCTTAAAATCCCATTCTTCTATCTTTTCTAAATCTTCCAATTCTAAAAGCCTTAAATTTTTCTTTTCTTTAAAGACCTCTAAAGCCTCAGGAAAAAATTTTGGGGCAATAATACATTCTAAAAATCCACTTTTAAGAATTACTTGTGCAGTTTTTTTATCTACTTCTCTATTTAAAGCCACAATTCCTCCAAATGCAGAGAGCTTATCAGCCCTCCAGGCAGCTAAATATGCTTTATCTAGTGTCTTATCTTCTGCCACGCCACAAGGATTATTATGTTTTACCACAACCGCAGCAGGATTTTTAAATTCTTTCACTAACTCCAAAGCACTGTTTAAATCTAAAAGGTTATTAAAAGATAATTCTTTGCCTTGTAATTGTTGAGCAGAAATTATACCTTTAGCTTTAGAGACCTCTTTATAAAAAGCTGCTTTTTGATGCGGATTCTCGCCATAACGTAAATCTTGGATTTTTTTAAAACTAAAAATTAATTCTTCGGGAAATCCTTTTTCTAAGCGGCTATCCTTAAAATAATTTTTTAAATAATTATAAATCATCGTATCATATCGGCTGGTATGCATAAAGACTTCTGTTGCTAAATTAGCCATTAATTTTTCCGAAAGAGAGCCTTTGTTTTCTTTTAACTCCTTAATTACTTCATCATATCGCCGAGGATTACAAATTACCGCCACCCCACGATAATTTTTGGCAGCAGAACGAAGCATTGTTGGACCGCCAATATCGATATTTTCAATTGCCTCTTCTAATTTAACTTGCGGCTTCTGGATAGTTTTTTCAAAAGGATAAAGATTGACTACCACCATATCAATTAAATCAATATTATATTCTTTTAAGGTTTTAAGATGACTGGGGTTGTCTCTTAAAGCTAAAATTCCGGCATGTATCTTAGGATGCAAGGTTTTTACCCTGCCATCAAGCACCTCAGGAAAACCGGTATAACTAGAAACTTCTTTTACCTGGATATTATTTTCTTGTAATAATTTTGCCGTACCGCCGGTAGAAATAATCTCAATTCCTAATTTATTTAATTCTTTAGCAAAATCTAAAATTCCCGTTTTATCCGAAACACTAATTAAAGCCCGTTTAATTTTAACCATTGAGCATATCTCCTTTCTTTAAATATTTTCTGCTCATTTAATAAAAACAGGCAGGATCCTGCCTATAATTAGCTCGCTGGGCGACAGAACCTAATCTGAATTAAATCTCCATCTTTAACAATGTATTCTTTGTTTTCTATTTTTAATAAACCTTTGGCTCCTGCTTGATTTAAGCCTCCAGATTTTATCAGGTCTTCATAGCCTACTACCTCTGCTTTAATAAAACCTCTCTGAATATCAGAATGAATTAAACCACTTGCCTCATAAACAGTAGTGCCTTTTTTTATTGACCAGGCGCGTAATTCTCTTTCATTAACTGTAAAAAAAGAAATCATCCCCATATTTTTATAAACCAAAAGGATAATTTCAGGAATGCTGGCTAAATTATCTTTATCTACAAAGGTTATCGGTTTAAGCGTTACTAAATTAAGATTAAATAATATTTTTTGTTCTTCTTCACTAAAGGGGACTTCATTTAAAATTATCTCTTTTTCTAAAGCTTCTTTGGCCCGTAAAAATAAATTGTTTTGCGGTGATTTTTGTAATTGATTTTCGATAGTTTCTAAATCAAGTAATACTAAATCTAATTTTGCTTTTATCTCGCAAAGAATGCCGTCCGCAGTTTTTAGATGAGTTTGATCTTGAAATTCTATAGGAAGAAAAGTAACTTGGGGAGAATGAAAAATCTCTTTTAAGCGATTTAATCTCTCATCGGGTACTTCTTTTTTACCTAAAGGAAAATCTATCCCAATAACCGCAATTTTCAATCCGCTCTTCCTTTTTTATTTACCCCGCCTTTAGGAAGGGTGAGGCTTACTTTTAAGCCTGTTCTTCTTGTTTTTTAGAGGCCTGATATTGACTGATAATACCTGAGGCGATCTTGTGCGGAACTTCTTCATAATGCGAAAAACGCATCGTATAACTACCGCGGCCACCGGTAATTGAACGTAAGTCATTGGCATAAGTAAACATCTCTGCTTGAGGCACTTGGGCTTTAACCACTTGAAGTTTACCTTTAGATTCCATACCGATAATTCGTCCTCGCCGGGAATTAAGATCGCCGGAGATTGCTCCCAGATATTCCTCAGGGACGATCACTTCTACGTCCATAATTGGCTCAATTAATATCGGTCCTGCTTCCAAAGCTGCTTTTCTTAAAGCCATGGCTCCCGCAATCTGAAAAGCAATATCCGAAGAATCAACTTCATGGTAAGAACCATCATAGAGAGTTACACGCAAATCAACAATCGGATAACCCGCAATTGCTCCTTCCAAGCAAGCCTGTAAAACTCCCTTTTCAACTGCGGGAATAAAATTTTTGGGGATGGCTCCGCCAAAAATCTTATCTACAAATTCAAAGCCTTTACCTCTTTCTAATGGCTCAACTTCAATCCAAACATCTCCATATTGACCCCTTCCGCCTGATTGACGTTTGTATTTTCCTTGTACCCGCACCGTCTTGGTGATTGTCTCTTTATAAGAAACTTTGGGAGTTCCTAATTCCACTTCTACATTGAATCTTTTTTTCATTCTTCCAATCATTACTGAGAGATGTAAATCCCCTAAACCGGAAATAATCAATTCTTTGGTTTGCTGATCACGATTTACTTTAAAAGTAGGATCTTCATCCGCAAGTTTAGTTAAAGCCGAAGAGATTTTTTCTTCATCTTGACGGGTCTTGGGCTTAACCGAAGCAGAGATTGCCGGCTCAGGAAAAATTAAAGGCTTAAATAAAACCGGCTCTTTTTCATCACAAAGCGAATCAGAAGTGGTCGTTTCTTTTAATTTTGCAATCGCTACAATATCTCCGCAAGAGGCTTTTTCTATTGGTCTTTGTTCTTTACCTTGTAAAAGATAAACTTGGCCAATCCTTTCTTTTATTTTTTTATTTGCGTTATAAAAACTACTGTTAGAAAGAAGTGTGCCTGAAAAAATACGTAAGATACTTAGCTGTCCCACATAAGGATCAGCAATACTTTTAAAAACAAAAGCAGAAAAAGGCGCCTCCTCCTTAAATAAAATCTCTTTTTTTTCTTGAGGATTTAAGGCATTTTCTACTTCTATTTTCGGTCGCTCTGAAGGAGAAGGTAAATATTTTATTATTGCTTCCAAAATCTCAAAGATCCCTTTATCGGTTAAAGCAGAACCACAGATGATCGGAAATATTTTGCGTTTAATTACTGCCTGGCGCAGGCCATAGTTTAATTCTTCTTCAGTTAACTGAGCTCCCTCTAAATATTTTTCTAAGAGTTTATCATCGCTTTCGGCAATCGTTTCTACCAAATTGGGTTGATTCACCGATTCAATAATGGTTGCCTTTTTAGAGAGTCTTTCTTTTATCTCTTGAAGGCTCTTATTTAAATCTGCTTCTTGTTTATCCAATTTATTAATAAAAATAAGGCAGGCTAAATTTGTTTCTTCTAATAATTGCCAGGCGCGCTCTGTGCCTACTTCTACTCCCGAAGTCGCATCTATTACAATAATTGCACTATCTACCGCCCTTATCCCTGAGATAACCTCTCCCCAAAAGTCAGCATATCCCGGACTATCAATCATCTGTAGACGTATTCCTTTATAATCGCAATATAAGAAACTAGAGTTGATAGAACTTTTTCTTTCTATTTCGTCAAAACTATAATCGCTTACGGTTGTGCCATCAGTAATTGTGCCTTTACGATTGGTCGCCTTACAAAAATAAAGGATAGCCTCAGAAAGCGTAGTTTTGCCAGATTGTGCATGCCCTAAGAGAATAAAATTACGTTTATTTTCAACCGCCATAATTAACAAATCCTCCTTTTAATTAAAGGATAATTATTATAGATAAAAAAATAAGATGCGTCAAGTAATATAAGATATGGAATTATTCAAGGTAGGTATAAATCTTTCCCTTGTAATTACGCAGAACATATTTACCTTTGGCTTGGGAAAGAAGATAGTTTGGGCCAACGGGAATTTTGCCTCCTCCACCCGGCGCATCAATGACATAAGTAGGAACCGCATAACCTGAAGTATGACCTCTAAGTTTTTCCATAATGTTTATTCCTACTGCTACCGGTGTACGAAAATGTTGTGTACCCTTTACTGGATCGCATTGATAAATATAATAAGGTCTCACTCTTATCTTTAAAAGTTCATGCATCAGTTTTTTCATAATATAAGGTCGATCATTTATCCCTTTTAAAAGCACAGTCTGACTTCCCAAAGGAAAACCACTCTCTGCCAACATATCACAGGCTATCTTACAACGCTTAGTAATCTCTTTCGGATGATTAAAATGGATACTTATCCAAAGGGGTGAATATTTCTTAAGCATATTTACTAATTTTTCCGTGATGCGCTGAGGTAAAGTTACAGGTACACGCGTACCGATTCTTAAAAATTCTACATGTGAGATGGCACGGATTCTTTGCAGCAAACTTTCTAGTTGTTCATCCTCTAAAATAAAAGGGTCTCCTCCAGAGATAAGCACATCACGGATTTTACGGTTAGCTTTTATATAATCTATGGCTTTATCGAAGCGACTATCAGAATTATCCTCTTTATATTCCCCGACTAATCTACGCCGGGTACAATGCCGACAATACATCGCGCAGGACTCCGTCGCTAATAATAAAACTCTATCCGGATAACGATGCACTAGATGCGGTGCGGGAGAATCCCGCTCTTCGGCTAAAGGATCAATCATCTCATGCGGACTCACGATTGATTCTGCAGCTACCGGAACTGCTTGTCTTCTTAAAGGACAATTTGGATCTTCAGGATCCATTAAGGTTGCCCAATAAGGAGTAATAGCCAAAGATAATCTCCCACTTGCTTTTTTTATCCCTTCTTCTTCCTCAGGAGTCAATTTTATAATTTGGGCTAATTCCTCTTTTGTGCGAATCCGATTTCTTAACTGCCAATGCCAATCTTCCCAATCTAAAGGATTTACCTCTTTATATAAACTTATCTGTTGATAATCTAAGGGCCGACGAAAATTACGCGTGCTTAAAATAACTGTTTCCTGTGTAAGCTTTTGATTCTCAGTCAATATTTGATTATTCAATTAACCCGTTCCTTTCTGAGGCACTAATTAAAATGGCCTCGATAAGCTCCTCGTATCTTATTCCCGCAGCATAAGCCATTAAGGGAAAATTTGACTCTCGAGGATTTAATCCTGGTAAAGGATTTATCTCTAAAACATAAGGAATATTGTCTTTTCCCAGCCGAATATCCGTACGCGAGATATCACAGCATCCTACTACCTGATGAGTTTTTAAGGCTAATTCTTTTATTTTTGTTTCAGTTTCATTATCTAAACGCGCAGGACAATAAAAATTAGGAATCAGGCCCAATTCTATATTACCTTGATATTCTTTCATCCGCCAAGAATAAAAATATTCTCCGCTTTTTTTACAATTAGAAAAATCTATCTCTAAGATAGGCAAAACTGTAGTTTTGCCATTCTCTAAAACTCCCACCGTCAATTCTCTTCCTTCAATGAATTCCTCCACTAAAACTTCCTGTTTATATCTATTCATGATTTCTTTAACCTGAGAAGAAAGTCTCTCTTTATCCCAGACTACACTGGATAAACTTATGCCTTTAGCTGAGCCTTCAAAATTTGGTTTTACAATTAAAGGGAATTTTAACTGGGGATTTAGTTCTTCGTTATCTTTCTTAAATAATTGAAAATTGGGAGTAGGGATATTCTCTGATTTTAAGATTTTTTTAGTAAGCGCCTTATTTAAGGCAATGGTAAGACACAAAGTATTTGAGCCGGTATAAGGGATATTTAAATAATCTAATATGGCGGGTATCTGGGCTTCCCGAAATTTACCCTGATAACCTTCGGCAATATTAAAAACAATATCTACATGATTTTTTTTAAAATAAGAAAATAAATCGCAGTTATTTACATTAAGCGCTTTAACAAAATGTCCTCTTTTCTTAAGGGCGTTTATAATCGCCTCGATAGTTTCGGGTGAATCAAATTCGGAAAAATAATCTGGAGGTTTTGTTTCGTCTTTTTCTTTTAAATTATAAGTAAGCGCAATCTGCATTTGATTTTAATTTTCTCGCCCATAGTTTAACCCTAAGGCGAGATCCCGCCTAAACGGGAAAATTATATCTTTTTAAAGCGCTCTTTAATATCCTGCCAATTATTTCTTCATAAGAAATACCCATTGCCTTTGCTATACTCATAAATACATCTTCGGTTGATAAAGAAGGCAGGGGATTAATCTCTAAAACATAGGGCTTTCCATCCTTGTCCACCCTAAAATCTATTCTGCCAAAATCACGGCATTCTACTGCTTCATAAGTTTTTAAGGCAAGGAAGGATAATTTTTCTTCTAAATTTTTACTTATTGGTGCGGGACAAACATATTCTAATCTTTCCGAAGTAATGTGGCCAAAGGTATAAAATTTATTATTGAGTTTAAAACGGCCATCAATCTTTATCTGCACCGGTGGCAGAACTTCGGAAGGGTCATTGCCGATTATCGCCACAGTAAATTCTTCTCCCGAAATAAATTCTTCGATAAGTGCAGGTTGTTTATAGGTATTAATAATATATTCTATTTGCTGTTTTAGTTCTTCCTCATTTTCTACGCGTGATTTTTCAGTTAAGCCTTTAGAAGACCCTTCAAAACGCGGCTTAACAATTAAGGGAAATTTAAGATGGTCGGTATCTATCGATGCTTCAGGACATTTTATCTCAAAAAATCTTGGGGTAGGGATACCCTCGGCAAGAAAAATCTTTTTTGCCATTACTTTATCTAAAGTAAGACCTAAAGTAAGCGCATCTGAACCTACAAAAGGAACATTTTTCATTTCTAAAATAATCGGAACCTGAGATTCACGATTTCTGCCAAAAAATCCTTCTGAGATATTAAAAACAATGTCTACATCAAGATGGTCTATTTCTTCTAATAAACGCTGGACATTGCCAATTCTTTTTACCCGAAAGCCACAGGCCTCAATTGCGGAGGCAATTACATCAATAGTAGAAGGATGATCAAATTCCGCGTTGGCATCAGGGGGATCTCCAGCTTTAAACTCATAATCTGTTTTTAAATCGTAGGTTAAACCGACAGTTTTCATAAATGAGCACATAATTTATACCGCCCCTTTGAAATATTCAGTTTTATATAAATTTGTGAATGCCTCCAAAGGTGCGGGATATGTTCGTGCATACAATTTACATTCACTTTGTTTTGTAAATTGTGCACTCACATAAAAATAAGGGCTCCTTTCTCTTAAGAGCCCTTTTATTTTAAACTATTTTTTCAATTTAAATTATTTAACCTCCTTAAAGGTTTTTAAAAAAATTTATCTTATCTAAATTAATTTTTTATCATAATCTATTTTCTTTGTCAAGAATTTTTTATCATAAGTAGAAATAAAAAGAAATTAATTTATCGACGAAAAGTAAGGAATTCAACTTTTCCCCAAGCTAAAAGATTTTTATTTAAAATAATTACTACCCCTAAAATACCTTTTATTCCTTTAGCAAATTTAAGGGCTTTTTCCAAATCTTTCTTAGACTGAACACGATTACAAGTGGCAGTAGCCACCGCATCGGCTAAGGAAGTGTTTTTAGAGATGATTACTACGCTTTCTGCCTTTCCAAAACTTAAAGAATGCCCTAATGTTGCGGAAGAAGTACAAATTCCTAAAGGTGTATCAAGGGGATCTATCTTTAAAGCCAAATTCTGCCATGGATTTTTTGGTCCGGGATAAATTCCTACAGTTCGAGTTTTTCTGCTGGCTAAAAATATATCTCCGCCATTTTCAATAATTACTTCTTGATAACCTTTTTTTAATAAATCTTTACCTAAAAATTCAGCCATTGCTCCGGCTACTGCAGCCATTGGTCCAACATTAGCTTTTTTTGTTTGTTTGCTCATCTCTTTTACAATCAAAGGTGCATCTATTTCTACAGATAAAGGCTTAAGTGAGGTTAAAAATCTTTTATCTTTTCTAATATAATCTTCAATTTGCCCACGATAAAAATTAATTCTTTTTTTAAAAAAATCTTTATCTAAAGGCTGATCTGTAAGAATTTGTAAATCCGTCTCTTTTACTACGATAGTTTCAAGATATAAATTTTCTTTTTTGACCCAATCCCGATAAAAACGTCTCATAAAAATATTGTTTTTCATCTTAACAAATGCGCGGCAAAGCTTCGGAAGTTAACATCTCAAGCCGACGCTTAGTTCCTAATACTGTATTTAATATTACTTCCTTTTTAGGTTCTTTTACTACCACACCAATCTCTTCGGCTAAACGACCTAAAGGATGCTTTCTTAAAAGACCAAGAATTTTTTTACTTTTTTTTGTTTCCACTACTAATATCGCTCTTCCTTCTGACGCCACATATAAAGGGTCTATCCCTAATAATTCAGAGGCCGCTCTTACGCGAGAAGAAATCGGAATTTTTTTTTCTTCAATAATAATCCCTAAAGGTAAATCCTCTACAATTTCATTTAAAGTAGTAGCGATTCCACCTCGGGTAGGATCACGCATAAATTTTATGCCTTCAGTTTTTTTAAAAAGAGGAAGAAGTAGACTATTTAAAGCTGCACAATCACTTTTAATATTAAAACCCAAATTTATATTTTTCCTTTTGCTTATCACAGAAAAACCAAGTTCAGCAATTCTACCGGTAATAATTATTTTATCTCCAACTTTAATATTTTCCCGCGAAAGCCTTTTTTTTGCTACGATTCTGCCAATTCCGGAAGTATTAATAAAAATTTTATCGCAGGCACCTTTTTCTACTACCTTTATATCACCCGTAACAAAATAAACACCACATTTTTTAGCAGTTAAAGAGATTGATTCTACAATCTTTTCTAAAATTTTATAATTTAAGCCTTCTTCGATAATTAAAGCTAAAGAAAGATACTGCGGATAAGCTCCTTGCATTACTAAATCATTTATAGTTCCACAGACTGCTAATTTTCCGATATCCCCACCCAAAAATTCTAAAGGACTTACCACAAAGGAGTCAGTAGTAAAGGCAATTTTTTCTTTATAATTTATAAAAGCACTATCCGAAAGCTCTTTTAGAATAGGATTGTTTAATTTTTTAAGTAATAAATTTTTAATTAAATCATGCATTAATTTTCCACCGCTACCATGTCCTAAAAGTATACTTTTTTCTTCCTTAAGCATCTTAAACTTTAATACCTACACTTAAAAAATCTTCTTTTAATTTATCTATACCCTTAAAACAAAAACTTTTAAATCCTAATTTTTTTGCTTCTTGGATTAATTCTTGACGATCATCGGTATAAAAAATTCTTTGTGGTTTAGTCTCTAATGCTCTTAATGCCTTTTGGTAAATTAAAGGATTGGGCTTTCTTACTCCTACTTCAAAAGAAGTAATAATCGAATCAAAGATATCAAAAATGGAAAAATTCTTCTTAAGATAATCAAAATGTAAAATATTTATATTAGAAATTAATCCTATTTTATAATTATTTTTAAGTTGTTTTGCTAGATGATAAACCTGTTTATTCTTCTCAGTAAGAAAAAAGATTTCATTCCAAATAGGAAGAAAATCTTCATATTTTAAATTTAGATTAAGCAATTTTTTAACTTCTAAAAAAAAATCTAAAGGCAAGATTCTTCCTTCCTCGAAAAGGCCGGTAAGGGGGGAGTCAAAAAAAAGATTGAATATCTCAAGAAAAGATTTATTACTAAAACTAGAGATTTTTTTTGCAGCAATCGTATGGTCAAAATCAATTAAAACACCACCTAAATCAAAAATGACCGCTTCAATATGTTGATTCTCCATTAGTTGTCTTTATCTTTATCTTTTGTCTTTTTAAATAAATCTAAAAATCTATCTTCGTATTCTTTATAGACATTCCATCTATCTAATTCTTTTTTCAATTCATTGGCTTTTGAAATATCTTGTTTTGCCTCCTTAAAAAGTTTCTCAATTTTTTCCTTTACCGAAATGGGCAGTTTAGTAAGTTGACTTAATGTCTTTTTGATTTTTTCTATTTCTTCTTCGCCAATCGGACCAGTAGTAGGTAATTCTAATTTAAAATAATCTAAGAGTTTATTAATTTCATTCTCTAGATTCTGTGCTTGCAGGATAAGATCAGAAAAGTCTATTTGAATATTTAATATCTGGCTTAATTTCTCTAGTACTGCCTGTGAAGCTTTAGGATTTTCAATCTGGATAGTGTATAAAGGTATTTCGCCTAAAAGACAAAATCCTTTAAATCCTTCTTTTTTAGCAAATCCCAAAAATAATCCATTCATTCCACTGATTTGACCTTCAGATAAAGGAATTAAATCATATTTTTTAAATTCCTTATTTATACTTAATGAAGTTGAAGTAAACCAAACCTGTGGACTATGTAGATGATCAATAGTCTGGGGCATAGCGGCAAAACTAATTAACATTTTTACCTTAAACATTCGCGCTACCTCTAAAATCTTTTGACAATAAACTTTTGCCTTAGCTAAATCCGGTTGAGCATTACTAATAAAAATAATTAAATCAAACTTACCCACCGGATTTTTCCAATAGTAAAATTTATTATAAGGTAAGTCTTGAATTTTTAAAACTCCTTCCTCAATTATACTGGTGGTAGGATAAAAAAATTCTTCCGAAAAAATTTCGGCAAATTCTTCTGCCTTTAATTTCTCTACTAAATAAGTAGCCGCTTTAAAAGCTACCTCTCCCATTCCTGGCCAGGCAGTAATTAAATAAGGATTATTTAATTTGGGTCTTTTATAAATTTTAATTCCTTCCATTTTATTAATCTTTTAATAAAATAACGATTTAATGACAAAATAAATCTAAAATCCCAATGAAAAATATCAAAAATAAAGTTTTGTCATTTGGTATTTGACATTTGGATTTATTTTGAATTTTGTGCTTTGGCATTTGATATTTTAAAATTTATGGTTTCTTAAAAATTCCTCTAAAACCTGCGCTCCTTTATATAAACTTTCTATTTTAATATATTCATCAGTACAATGGGCGCAGCCTTCTTCTCCAAAACCTAAAGCCACCGCAGGGATACCTTTATCTTGAAAAAAGGTAATTACGGTTGCACCTTCTGAACCTTTTATTTTTGGTTTAATTTTAAATTTCTGCATTGCTTTTACTAAAGAATTTATTAAAGGATGATTTTTATTAATTTCATAGGGTTTTTGTAATCCTTCAATTTCTATTTCGGGTATTTCTATTTGGCTATTTTGTTTTGAAAAAAAATTTTTTGTTTGTTTTTTTAAAATTCTTTTAATTTCCTCTAAAAGTTTTTGTATAGGTTCGTTCGGTAAAAAGCGAAAATCTAACTCAAATTCGCACCAATCTGCAACAATATTTACTTTATCTCCCCCTCTTATAGTTCCTAAATTTATCGTTGGCCCGCGAAGATAAGGATTATTGGTCTTAAAGAATTTATAATTTTTAATTTCTTTAATTATTTCAATTGCTAAATCAATCGCATTTATCCCTCGCCAAGGATAAGCACCGTGCGCGCGTTTACCTTTAATTTTAATTTTTAAATGAAGGAGTCCTTTTTGATTAATTATAATAGAAAAATTCTGCGCATCTAAAACTACTGCTTGTGATGGTCTTAATATATTCTTTTTTAATAAAGGAATTAGTCCTAAATAAGAACCACACTCTTCATCGGCAGTAGCCGCAAAGATTAAATTATAATCTAAAATTAATCTATCTTCAACTAAACTATTTATTGTCTCTAAAGCACAAGCAAGATTTCCTTTACAATCCGTTGCTCCCAGGCCATAAATTCTTCCTTTAAAAACTCTTCCCGAAAAAGGAGAAATTTGCCAATCTTTTCCTGCGGGTACTGTATCTAAGTGGGGGGTCAAAAGCAGTGCTCGTTTTTTATTTCTACCTTCAAGGGTTGCTATTACATTGGTACGTTTCTTCTTAAACTCATAAATTTTAGGTTTCAGTCCTAAATTTTTAAGATAATTTTTTACAAAGAGCCCGATTCTAGACTCATCTCCGGGCGGATTCTGAGAATCTATCCGGATTAAATTCTGTGTAAGTTTAATTAAGCGATTTTTATTTATCATCTTAAAAACTAAAATTTAAACTCGCGGATAATGCTTCGCTATCAAAGTATGAGCCTTCTAAATTTAGCCAAATTTTTTTATTTAAAGAAAAATCTATTCCCAAAATTAAGGCCCAACTTCTGTCTAATCTGGACATTATCCTTTTTCTTTTTTGGTCCTGCCAGTGAATATAATCTAACCTTGACCAACGGGTTCCTAAATAGGGTGTAATTCTACCAAAATCATAAGAGACTAAAAGCGAAGTCTGCCAGTCATCTAAGACTGCTTTATTTTTTATACCCTGTAAATGGATACTTTTTGGATGCACGCTAATATGCTGAAAACCAAAAACCATTTTTATTTTTTGAGTATCATAAAGTTTTAGGCGCAATCCATAACCACCTGCAAAATTATAAGGATAATCTGCCTTAGGACCTAAGGTAGGGTATTGCCTTATATCTCCGCCACCTGCCTTTAAATCTAAAGCTAACCAATCAAAGAGACCATAGGAAAGCAAGAGAAACTGTTGCATACTTTTTATTTTACCTAAATTATCTTCCAAGTCTCTTTTAAAAATAAAATGTGTCTGAAAGCCGCTGAAGAACTCTTTTTGCTTAGGCATCCTTGTGCCATAGCAAGGAGCAGCATAAGAAGTTATAAAATTTCCCATAACCAACATAAAATTTAAAATACTCCATAACCAAAACTTTTGTTTAGAATTTATTATCTTAAGGGACATCTCAAAAAAACCTCCCTTTAAAATTTTATTTTAATCTTTAACTGATTAATTTTATTTATTTTTTCAATTATAACTAAAAATATCAAAATTTTAAACTATTCTTTAATTTCTAAAGGGTTATATCCATAATATGCAAAGAGCGCATAGGTAGTGCCTGCTACTGAACCTGTACTTTTTCCTTTGGGAGTAAACCAACCATGACCTGTATCTACAAAATCTTGGGTAGCATAGGCAACACAACTCTCTCCTTGCCCAGAAGGTGAAGGGCTAGAAATAATCATCTTAGTTAACTCTGATAAATACTCTTTTGCTTTCTGTTCATAAATATTAGCCTGCTGCTTATTTTCTGTCTTCACATAAAAATCCGCCATAATCTTAAAAGCTAAAATCATCTGAGCTGTCCATTCAGAAGAGACTACCCCTGCGCGCGAAAGATGCCTTTGGGGCGCAAAATCAAAACCTTTAATTTTTACAATTTGTCCATCAGGCCTTTGATAATTTACTTCTTTGGCGCAATTCTCTTCGGCAAACTCCATAATTTTATCGGGATTCATTCCTATTTCTTTTAATTTCTCTGGACCAATAGCAGCAATCGACCAGGCATAAGTATCGGTAGCGATGGTAGAATCACCTTTACCCCGTTTAATCGGAATATCAACCCTATCATAAGTATGCTTAATAAGCCAATTTAATATTTTATCACGCGCCTGTGCATAGATTGGTTTATGAGTAAGCTTATATAACATATGAAAGAATGCATAGGCATCGAGATTATGTTCTGTAGAATACCAAGTCGTATTTGGTCCACCACGTAAACCTCCTTCTTCATCTTCATTTTGTAAAGATATTATGGCTTGGGCGAGTTCCTCGGCTAAATCAATATAGGTATGATCGGCGCTTCTGTTTGTATATTGTAAGATCGCAATTCCTATCCATATATTTGGTCCAGAGTGCAATATATATTCTGCGGGCTCCCCATCATTTACATAATAGGCATTCACAAACATTTTATTTATCTTTTTTGCTTTTTTAGCAAAAAAATCTAATATTTTTTTTGCCCGCTCATAATCGCCAAAATAAGTATAAGCCTGAATAACTAAGGCTTGATCATAAATAAATGCCCAATTATTAATGTCGCTATCTCCTTCAAAACTCATCACTAGTCCAGTACGCGGATTTTGATGAACCTTTAACCATTGATACATCTTATCAAAATTTGCTTTTTCTAAAATCACCTTCTTCTGATCTAAACGCAAAAATTCTTCGGTAGCAATTTTTTCTTTTTCCTGTAAATCTTTTAGCTTTTTTTCTAAAGCATTTTTTTCTTGGGTTAGCTTATCAATAAGAAGGCGCGCTTCTTGATTCATCTCTTTGCTCATTTCTTTAATCTTCGAATGAAAAGACACAATCTTTGTATGTAAAATCTGCCTCTCTTTATTCAACCAATTAATTTTTTCTTTTGCTAAGTTTACCTCTTGATTTGCCTTAAAAAAATCATTTACTAAGGCTTGATTACGCTTAATAAGTTGAATATTTATATACGCATTTATCATAACTCCTAAAAATAGAACAGCCATTACCCCCAAAACTACTGGAGTGAATAATTTCTTCATCCAAGCATAATTCATAATCCTTCTATTTAAAAGAGGGTCAATCTCTTCATAAGCCAAGCCGATAAACATTTTTTTAGGCTCGCCCATAATCTCTTTGGTCCAGATAATCTGAGCAGTGGCTAAATTTCCTCTTTTTCCTAGCGGAATTTCAATTTCCAGATTTATTTTAACCTGTTTATCTTTTATAAGATTTGCTAATTCTGGTTTTAGATTATTTACCACTAAACAAATGCCACCTCTTCCTACATTATTGGTAAAACCCTGCAACCAATCCGAAAGGAATTCTTTTTTGTCTAAACTTAAAATCTGAAAGTTTACCGGAAAAACCGAATCTAAACGGATATATCTACGTCTTTCCTCTTCTCTTTTTTGCCTTTTAATCATCTTTTCTTCTCTAAGATTATCCTCTGTTTAACTTTTTTAGCTAAAGTTTCTAAGAAATTTTTAAAATCCGGATAGTTCTCTTGGTCAATAAAAGTTTTTTTAAGCTGGGTTTTTTGCTTAAAAATGATTAAATTATCTTTTTGAATATATTTTACCTCAAATTTCAACCAATGGCTATCTTCAGTAATATCTTTGGGTAGATATTTTATCCTAAATTCTTTAGGAAACATAATCTCTAATTCTATTTCTTTACAATCTAAGAGATTAAAATCTAGAGGGTATTTGCGGCATTCTTTTGCGACCAAAGAAGTATCTAATGCAGCCAACTGTGGCATAATCCTTAAAATACCGGCAGAGGTAAAATACTCTGGGCCATCAAAGTCATATTCTAATACTACCGGTTGATTCAAGTCATCTAAATTTTTTATAATATAATTTTTTAGCTTTGCTCCGATAGAAACTTCTTGGATTCTTTCTTTAAGTGTATCTGCAATTAATTCGGGCGGAGTATATAATAACCAATAACGTTGTGTCTGATCATATACGCCAAAAGTAAAAATTTTTCTTTTGGCATTAATTGTCTCATCAGAATTAACCTTTATTTTAAGTGATTGTTTTATAAAATTATGTTCGGCAGGATATAAAGGAGTGGTTCTTATTTCGTAAGTATCTTCTTTAATGATTAATACCTGCCGCCCTTGATCGGAAGAAGGTAAATCTCCAAAACCACAAGTCTCAGCAGTAGGATCAAGAAAAATAAATTCTTTATTTAAAGAAACTGCAGTAATTACATGGTTAAAAAGCATACTCGGAAAATCGGGATTTAAATTATAAGTTCCTTTGGTTGGAATAAGTACGGGATAAGCCAAAAAACCTGCCTCCTTTAACATCGTCACTAAAAGTATGGTCTGGTCTTTACAATCTCCGTATTTATTATTAAAAGTATCTTCTGCTTTATGTGGTTCATAGCCAGCTTGTCCATATTCTACTGCTACATAACGAATCTCTTTTGCACAAAAATTATAAATTGCTTTTATTTTTTCTTCTTCTGATTCTAAATCTTTAATAAGTTCTTTGACTTTATTCTTTATATTTATATCTGCTTTGATTTTATCCTTAGCCAGCTGCCACCACCAATCATAAATTTCCTGCCAAGAAGAAAAAGTAGAAATAATTAAAGCAGGATTTATTTCAATATCTGGAGGCATTCTGGTCTCAGGAATAATCTGAGGGATATTTTTAAATTGCCAATTATAAATTAAACGGTCATTTTCTTTTTTTATCTTAGGCTTTAAATCTGCACCAAAATTATTATAACTTTCATTTAAAGTAAGTATAGATAAATTACGTCTTATGGGTAACTCTATACTAAAGTTAGCATTAATAATCGGCTCATCTGCCTGAACTAAGTAAACTAAAGCAAAATCCTTTTTGTTAATTAATTGACTGCGATAAATTTTTACTTTATATTCTATAACTGCATCTTTAGTAACTTCGGGAAAAGAAATAATAAAGACACGGGCATTGCTGTAAAGGGGAAAATTTAAATATTTTGAGACATCGCGGATATGACGGCTACTTACCTGTACTACTTGACCATCAGGTTTAATTGTGCGGGCATATTCTAATTCTACTCTTTCATAAGTAGAATCATAATCTATATGTGCCTCGGCAAAATCCTCTTTTCCGCGTTCATTTAAAATCTTAATAATATAATGTAAATAAACTTTTTTTGTATCTTCTGCGCTAATTTCTATTTTCTCATCAGAAAATAGTATCAAGGCTCCTGCCTCAGGATAATCTTTAAAAGAGCCAGATTCAGCAATTATCTTGGCAACTGAAGGGTCGAGTTCTTTTATATTAGGTAGGGGTCCTTTCTGTGCAATAATTTTTATTCTTTCTTTTGCTTGCAAAATAAAAACAGGTGCTTTTATTTTTTCATAATACTTAATGCCTGGTCAAAAAGATTTAATTTTTCACAGGTAAGACCATGATAATAAAGATATTCATCATCTAAAGGTTCATTTTTATTAAATATCTCTAAAGCTTCCGTAAAATTACCTAAACGATAATGGCAAATTGCCAAAAATTTTTTTGCTTCTTTAAGCGCAGTCTTCTCTAATGTCTCTTTAGCAAAGATAAAATCTCCATGACTATAGTATAATTTTCCCAACTCAAAATATAAGCGGTCTAAATCTTTGCCTTTTCTAATAAGACCTTTATACTGATTTACCGCGCGCTGATAATTAATCTGTGACTGCTGAGCATAAATTTTTGCTTTTTTTAAATCATCTTTTTGAACGCAACCTGTGGCCAAGAAGATAAAACATATAGCAACATAAATCTTAAACCCTAAATGCAAAAATCGAAACAAATTCCAAAATCTAAACTTATCTATTTGGAATGGAGAAAAATTTAAATTCCTCCAAGAAAATTCAAAAAGATATGGTTTAGAATTTAGGACCTGGGATTTAGAATTTTTTGTCTTAATGGTATCTAAAATATGCATTACAGGCTCCTTCAGAAGAAACCATACAAGGACCTTGGGGATTCTGGGGAGAACAGATTTTGGAAAATAAAGGACATTCTAAAGGAGAAATGATACCTTTTAAAACTTCAGCGCAACGACATAATTTTTTAATCACTTTTTTTATCCTTTTTTGTTTTATTTTTAGCATACACTCAGCATCAAAACAAGAAAATTCCTCTTTTATTTTAAGCCCACTTTCAGGCATTAATCCTAATCCCCGCCAGTAACTAGAAGTTATTTTAAAGACCCTAAAGATAAGCTTTTGTGCTTTAGGATTGCCTTGGGGTTTAACCACCCGAATATATTGATTGGTGACTTTTGGTTTTTGATTAACTATTTGCTGAAGCAAAAGATAAATCCCTTCTAAAATATCCAAAGGTTCAAAGCCAGCAATACAACAGCTGATTTTATATCTTTTAGGAATAAACTCATAAGGTTTTGTGCCAATGATTGTAGAGACATGTCCGGGACATAAAAAACCAGAAATCTTTAAATCTTTATCTTCTCCTAAATACTTTAAAGCAGCAGGAATAAGTTTTAAAGAAGAAAAGAAAAATAGGTTCTTTATTTTTTCTTTTTTTGCCCTTAAGATACTCAAAGCAATTGCGGGAGCAGTTGTTTCAAAACCGACTGCAAGAAAGATTACTTTTAAATTAGGATTTTCTAAAGCAAACTTAAGCGCATCTAAAGGAGAATATGCTATTTTTATATTTGCGCCTTTGGCTCTTTCTTTTTCTAAACTTGAAGTTGTCCCCGGAACCCTTAACATATCTCCAAAAGTAACTATACAAGTATCTTTTAACTGAGCATATAAAATTGCCTGATCAATATATTCTTGCGAAGAAACACAAACCGGACATCCCGGGCCAGAAATTAATTTTAGATTTGAAGGTAGTATCTTATCTAAACCAAATTTAAAAAAACTCTGGGTATGTGTTCCGCAGACTTCCATTATCCTTATTTCTTTTGAAGGCATAATCTTTTTTATCTTTTCGGCAATTCTTTTAACTAATATTTTATTGCGAAATTCATCAAGGTAACGCATCGATTATCTTTAATGTCTCTTTTGCTTTTTGAGGGTCAACTTTTTGGATGGCAAATCCTGCATGCACCATCACATAATCTCCTCTTTTAATCTCTGGAAGCATCTCTATATTTACTAGGCGAGTTAAGCCCCCTGCTTCTACTTCAGCAAAACTACCTTTAATATTTCTAACCTTCATCGGAATGGCTAAACACATCTTTCCTTAATGCGCAATAACTGCTTGACCTAAAGAGATACCCATATCAGAAGAAGAAAGATTTTTATGAGTAAATACTTTAAAACCTTCTTTATATAATAAATCTAAAGTTAAGTTAACTAAAAGTTTATTTTGAAATACTCCCCCCGATAAAACGACTTTGTTTAAATTATATTCTTTTCTTAAAAGCTGACAAACTTTTTTAACCATTAAAGCAATCGTAAAATGAAATTTATAAGCAATCTCTTCTTTGGGTACCTGGTTATTTAAATCTAAAATTGTCTTTTTAAAGATAAATTGGGACAAAATAAAATAATTTTTTTTATTTTTAATAATTTTAAAAGGATATCCTTTATTTATTGGCCTAGAAGAACAAGCAATTTTCTCTAAGGCAATAGGAAGTTCTGCCTCAAAATTAATTTTATATTTTTTAAGCACTAAACTTGCTATGGCATCAAAGAACCGACCCATACTGCTTGAAAGGGGAGAATTAAATTGGGCCAAATACATCTTCTTTAAAATCTGCCATTTTCTTTTATTTATCTTTTTTAGAAAATCAATTTTTAAATTTAAAAAATTATCTTTATAGAGAGAATAAAGCCAAGCTACTACAAGGCGCCAAGGCTCTAATATTGCTTTTTCTGCGCCCAAAAGAGGAATGGGTTTAAGAAAAGCTTTCCTTTTAAAATTTTTGTAATCACAAATTAAAAACTCTGATCCCCAAAGTGTATTATCCTCTCCTAAACCGGTGCCATCAAAAGCAACCCCTAAGACCTTTTGATCTTTTAAACCATTATCGATCATTGCACTTACAATATGGGCATGATGATGTTGGATGGCTTTTAAAGAATATTTTTCCTTAGATAAACCTAAAGCATATTTTGTCGAAGTATATTCTAAATGTAAATCATGGGCAATAATTTTTGGATTTTTTTTAAGCAAAAAATTAACTGTCTTTTTAAAATTTAAAAAATCCTGTGGCTGACTTAAATCAGAATGTATTTTACTTAAATAAGCAAATTCTTTTTCAATAAAACAGACTGTATTTTTTGTCTGAGCTCCTAAAGCTAAAATCTTTTTTTTGGCCTTAAAAGGTAATTTTATTTTTAAAAAATTCATTAGATAATTTCTAAATGTAATATACTATCAATACGAAAGGTGCGCTCTTCGTTTCTTAAAAAACATTTTCCTACTAGATAACTTTTATCTTTTTCCTGTCGAATCTCTTTGGGAAGAATCTCTCTTTCAGTAATTTCCGCATTTGTCCGAGAAAAATATCTTATCTTTAATTTTACCCCTAAATCTAATGCTTCCTGAATCTTGGCAATTTTTTGGTTATTTATATCTTCTAAAAAAGATGAGTTAATACTAAAAAGATTAATAAAATTTGATAAATCATTTATTCCTTTACTAAAAGAAATATCTTTTAATTTATTAAAAATTTCAAAGGTAAGTTCTACATCCGAAAGCGCACGATGAATTTGCTTTTTTTTAAGCTTTAATTCTTCGGCTACAGAAATTAAAGCATAACTTCCCAATCCAGGCATAAGACGTCTAGCCATCTTTAATATATCGATTACTATTATCTCTTGAGGAAATTTATAATTATTTAATTTTAGTTCCTGATTTAAAAATGCTAAATCAAAGGAAGCGTTATAGGCGCAAAGAATACTATCTTTAATAAAATCAAAAAAACCTGGGATTATCTCTTTTATTTTAGGAGCATCCTTTAGCATGTCTTGACTAATCCGATTAACCAAAAAAGCCTCTTCAGAGATATTGCGTTCTGGATTAATAAGCGTATGAAAACTGGCGAGTTTTTCTTTATTTTTTATCCTTAAAGCGGCTAGCTCAATGATTCTATCTCCGGATTCTGGCTCCAAACCTGTGGTTTCTGTATCAAATATGCTAAATTCTATCTCCTCTATATTCTCAGACATCTTTACGTTCTACAATAAAATTAGGAATCAACCTTACCGGCCGATAAGAAAGTTTTACTTTCTTTAAGTTCTCTAAACCCGAATCATCCATAATATTTATATATCTATATTCTTTTAGTTCCAAACAAAATTGACGAAAGATAAATTGGCTTAAGCCTTTTTGGGAAAGGTCAGTTATTTCATATAATATACAAAATATCTTGGGATTTAATTTATATCCAAAAGTAAAGGCCTTGATCTGATTATCTATTTTTACAATTCTTCCTAAAAGACCCAAATGATGGCAATTATCCAATACTACCTTTAAAGAGATTCTGCTATCTTTAAGCATGCTTTGATATAGAGGATCTTTATTTTTTATCTTGTATGTCTTCATCCAGTAATCGTACAATTTAAGACAATCTTTTTTATATTTTAAAGTATAGTTAAGATATTGAAAGAAATAATTTTTAATAAAATAATTAAATAAAGCCCGCTTTGCCTTAAATTTATTACCACTTAACTGAACTAAATCTTCTCTTTTACAAAGATAATCGGGAAATTTTTCTTTACATTCATAACCTAATTTTTTATAAAAATTTAAATCTTTTTCTTCCACATTTTCTATTCGACTAAAATTTTTATTTTTATTAAAGCTATCCATAATCTTAAAACATGCTTTAATCACTGAAGGATTTAAATTTTTAGCTAATGGACTTAAATATAAGAAACAGCCAATCTTATCTTGAAAGAAAACACAAAGACTATCTTTAATTATTGTCCATCTAATCGTAAAGAGCTCTTTCCAAATATAAATATTTACAAAACTATAAGTAGATAATTCATGTTCTCTTAAATTTAAATAATATCTAAAGAGTTTTTTATCTTTAAGCGTTAATTTATAAAGTTTCATTATCTATTTTTAACTCAATAAGCTCGGCTACTTCTTCATAGGCTTGTAAAATCTGGGGATTCTCTTTTAGGAGCTTTATCTGCTTGGGAGAATTAAGATAATTAGATAAATAATCTAAATATTCCTTAAATTGTGGGGTATTTATATTTTCTTTTATATAAGGGCAATTTAAATCAACCGTTAAAATAATTTTTTTTCCACGTAAATTAATTAAAAATGGATAAAGTTGGCATTCAAAAGGACGAAAATCATAAATTTTACATTTATTATCTTTAAGGTTTAAAAAAGGACAGATAAAACCGCCTTCTCCATCGGGAATGGGTTGAATTTTTCTTTCTATAGAGATTGAGGCAGGAGGTATTTTTTTCTCTAATAAAACCTGAATCTCTTCATCTAATAAACAAGGTAGCCACACAGAATTAAACTCCTTAAAACGACAGCAACCAAGACACTTTAAACAGAAATCACTGGGAATAAATTGTTTAATCATTTAACTATACTTCCGGGTTTTATTTTTCTTTCTGGAGTAATAAGAACAACTTCTTTATTATCCGAAGCAGCCAAAAGCATACCTTGACTTTCTACTCCGCGCAATACAGCAGGCGCTAAATTATCTACCACTACAATCTGTTTCCCAATTAAATCTTCTTTTTTATAAAAATTTTTTATGCCGGCGACAATCTGTTTAGTTTTATTGCCTAAATCAATAGTTAAGACATAAAGTTTATCTGCACTCGGATGGTCATTTACTTCTTTGATTTCGGCTACCTTTAATTCTATTCTTTTAAACTCCTCAAAACTAATCATCTATCTTCCTCCTCTTTCTAAGATTTATCTTATATAACATAACATATTAGAAGCTAAAATACAAGCTGATATCGAAAGGAGTTAATTTAAGAATAGTTTAATAAGGAAGGCTAAATAAAAAATTATCTTTGGCGGGCCCGACGAGATTTGAACTCGCGATCTTCAGATCGACAATCTGACGTGCTAAACCAGACTGCACCACGGGCCCTTTTTAGTTTATAGCAATCAGTTTTCAGTGGTTAGATAAAAAGATAAAATAAATGGGCGATACAGGACTCGAACCTGTGACCTTTGCGATGTAAGCGCAACGCTCTAGCCAACTGAGCTAATCGCCCACTCTTTTATTCCATTAATCCATCCCTTAATTTTACTACATAACCTCACATCTGAAATAATAATCCGAAATGTCCCATAGGGCAATGTTTTTCTTTTATGTTTGCTTGCTTTACTTATCGCTAAAAGTGGTTTATAAAATTGTTTCCTTGGAATACCGCTTATCTTAGACCAATATCTTGTCGCTTGCTCTATATCTAAGTGAGGATGGATATTAACTTTTCCTCTTAATTTACTATTTGGTATACCACAGACTTTTCTTAAGAAGAATATCATTAATTTTATCATATTACTATCAGCGTTAGCAAAAACAAATAGATTTCTTGATGCAGTATATCCTTCTGCCCAATATAATCCAGCTCCCAGTATTCTTAAATTTTCTAAAGACCACTTTTGGGGAATCTGCTTTTTTGCTTCCTCAATTATCTGTTGACGAATTCTTGCCCATCTGAATTTAGAACTGTTTGGGTGCTGTACTGCTTTGGCCCTTGCTTTATCTTGCGCAGATTTTAATTTCTCTATCTGCTCGGGAGTAAGGGGGATATCTCTTGCCCAAATACTTACACAACTTTTAGCACAGTTTATTTTTTGAGCTATAGCTCTAATAGACCAACCTTTCCTACGGAGCTGTCTGGCTTTTTCTCTTTCTTTTGTTCTCATTTATGAACCACTATCCATATGTACTTTTTTATTATAATATAGTGGTTCATATTGTCAAATTTTTTTCTTTAATGAAAAATCTCTATTAGCTAAATCCCAACAAATTCTATTATAACAAAGAATTAATCTCGTTCAATAGCCTTTAAAAATCTTTAAGACGCTTTCGTCTTCTTCCTCTTTTTCCTGTATTTTATTAAACTTTTTTCTCTGTTCTTCGGTAAGTACCCCTTCAATATCCTGTTCTACCTGCATCTTTATCTGGTAAATCTTATCAGAAGTCTCCTCTAAAATTTTAGCAATATCTTCTCTAGATTTATTAAGAATCTCAGTAATCTTCTTCTGTTGCTCCTCGGTTAAATTTAATTTTATGCTTAAATCCCGCACGCGCCTTTTTATTTTCTCTTGTCTTTGCCATTTGGGAGGAGCAAGTGGTTTTTTACTCTCCATCATTTTGGCAAAAACTAAGGAATTAGTAAATAGAAAAATTATTAATAAAGGAAAAATTTTACGCTTAAACATTTTCCCTCCCTAATCTTATATACCTTTTAATGTATACGGATAAGTTCTTTTATGCGCATCAGGCGCACTAAATTTTCTCTTTCTAATTCCGATAATCTGTCAGTAATATAATCTATTGTCTCTTTAATTGAGGGGATTAAAATATATTCTAAGGCATTTTTCCGTCGGCGCGTCTTTTCAATTTCTGTGGATACCAACTGGCAAATCTTATAAAGATTAGCTAAACGAATTAATTTTGGCATTATCGCTTTAAATTTTAAAAGGCCAAGGTCTAATTCAGATGGGGTATTAAAAAAATCATAATGAAATATATCCGGTATATCTTCTAAGTTTATTTCGGGTAAATCTAAATTCAGGAGTCTTTTTGTCTTAAAATTTATTTTTAAGGCCTCTTTTGGCTGGATAGCTTTTTGAAAATCTTCTTTTCTCATTAAGCTTCTTGCCAAAATTAAATTTAAAAATGCCTCTTTTATCTTTAAATCAAGCTCTTTCTGTAATTCTTTTATCTCTTTAAGAGAAGCTAAAAAAAAGCGCATTAACTCATCTAATTTATCCTCCAAAAGTTTATAGCCCTTCTCTGCTAAAATTAATCTTCTTCTTAATCTTAATAACTCCATCCGGTTAGGATTAACCTTTAGTCTCATAGTATTTCTTAATAAACTCTTCCCTTATTCTTTTTAATTCTTTTGCCGGAATCTTTCTTAATAAACGCCAGCCAATTGCCAAGGTTTCTTCAATAGCTCTTTCTTCATTCTCTTCTTGCGCCACAAATTCTAATTCAAATCTCTTGGCAAATTCTAAATATAATTTATCTAAATCCGATAAAGCTGCCTCTCCTAAAATTACTGCCAATTCTTCTGCTTCTTTGCCCCGCGCATAGCAGGCATAAAGTTGATTTAATAAATCCGCATGGTCTTGACGGGTCTTTCCTTCTCCAATCCCCTTATCTTTAAGTCGGGAAAGCGAAGGCAAAACATCAATAGGCGGATAAATGCCTTTACGGTATAATTCCCGGCTTAAGATAATCTGGCCTTCGGTAATATAGCCAGTAAGATCAGGTATAGGATGAGTCTTATCATCATCCGGCATAGTAAGTATAGGTAAAAGAGTAATTGAACCGGACCTTCCTTTGATTTTACCTGCCCGTTCATAAAGAGTAGCTAAATCAGTATATAAATAACCCGGATAACCTCTTCTTCCAGGAATCTCTTTTCTGGCTGCAGAGATTTCCCTTAAAGATTCTGCATAAAAAGTCATATCCGTTAAAATTACTAATACATGCATTCCTAAATTAAAAGCAAGGTATTCGGCTGCAGTTAAAGCTAAGCGGGGAGTAGAAATCCTTTCAATGGCTGGATCATCCGCTAAGTTAATAAAAGCAACTAACTTCTCAATCGCACCAGTATTTTTAAAATCATTAATAAAAAAATTTGCCTCTTCAAAAGTAATCCCCATTGCCCCAAAAACAACTGCAAATTTTTCTTCTTTACCCAAAACCTTTGCCTGACGCACAATCTGAGCCGCCAAGCGCGCATGGGGAAGACCAGAACCCGAAAATATCGGTAGTTTCTGCCCTCTTACTAAAGGATTCATTCCATCAATCGCTGAGATTCCAGTTTGAATAAATTCAGAAGGATAATCTCGACTCGTAGGATTTATTGCCAAGCCATGAATATCTAATCTTTCTTTAGGGATAATTTCTGGACCTTCATCAATGGGCTTACCTTTACCATCAAAAATCCGGCCGATTAAATCTTCAGAAACTGCTAAATCCTGGGTTCTACCTAAAAATCTTACTTTTGAGCCAACAATATCTAAACCGCGCGTCCCCTCATAAACCTGTACTAACGCCTTATCTTTATCTACTTCTAAGACCCTTCCATGACAAAGACTCTTATCAGGTAATTCAATCTCTACCAATTCTCCATATTTAACTTCCGAGATTCTTTCTACAATTACCAGCGGCCCTGAGATATTAGTAATAGTTAGATACTCTTTCATCTTAAATTATCCAATTCTTTTTCTAAGATTTCAAATTCGGTTAAATTATTTTCTAAAATATATTTTAACTTTGGAATTCTTTCTCTTATTGAAAAGGCTAAAACCGTATTTAAATCCTTTCCTTCCTTTAAAAATTGAGATGAAATTTTATGCAATTTTAAAATAATCTTAAGCATTAGATACTGTTTCTTTAAACTCGTATATGTATCCACTTCGTGAAAAGCATTTTGATGTAAAAAATCTTCTCTAATTGATTTGGCAGTCTCTAAAATCAGGCGTTCTTCAGAAGATAAGGTTTCAATTCCTACTAAACGAGCAATCTCTAATAATTGAGCCTCTTGTTGTAATAACTGCATCGCTTCTCTTTTAAATTCTATATATTCTTTTGCAACTTTATCTTTTAAATAATCTTTTATATTCTCATGATAAAGTGAATAACTTAAAAGCCAATTTATGGCAGGAAAATGTCGAGCAGCTGCCAAACGATCATCTAAAGCCCAGAAGGTTTTTATTACCCTTAAAGTGGCTTGCACCACTGGATCAGATAAATCTCCTCCCGGCGGAGAAACTGCACCCATTACTGCAAGAGAACCTTGGCGTTTGTCTTTGCCTAAACAAATTACTTTACCTGCCCGCTCATAAAATTCAGCAATCCGCATCGAAAGATAAGCAGGATACCCTTCTTCCCCTGGCATCTCTTCTAATCTTCCGGAAATCTCTCTTAATGCTTCTGCCCAGCGCGAAGTAGAATCCGCCATTAAAGCTACAGAATAGCCCATATCCCGAAAATATTCGGCAATGGTAATGGCAGTATAAACCGAAGCTTCTCTGGCTGCTACTGGCATATTAGAAGTATTGGCAATTACTACTGTACGCTCTAATAAAGGCCGATTTGTCTTTGGGTCTTTTAATTCGGGCAAAGTTAAAAGTAGATCTGCTACCTCATTTCCTCTTTCTCCACAAGCACAATAGACGATAATGGAAGCGTCTGACCATTTAGTGACTTCATGTAGAAAAACGGTCTTACCTGAACCAAATGGACCGGGGATACAGCCGGTTCCTCCTTTTGCTATCGGAAATAAAGTATCAATAACTCTTTGACCAGTAACCAAAGGTTCACTCGGCGCTAATTTCTCTTTTAGTGGCCTTGGTTTTCTTACTGGCCAGCGTTGAAACAGCTTTAAATTTAAAATTTCTTTTTTTTCCGTCTCTATTTTAGTAATCACATCTTCAACCCTAAAATCTCCTTCATAAATTTCTAAGATTTTGCCTTTTTCTCCCGGCGGAACTAAAATTTTATGCTCGACTAAAGGCGTCTCTTGCACACTACCTAAAATATCGCCTTCCTCTACAAAATCATTAGGTTTTACTTGTGGCTTGAAATGCCAAGTCTTTTCTCTATCTAAGGCAAAAATCTCAATGCCTCTTCCCACAAAATCACCAGTTTTTAGTCTAATTATCTCTAAAGGCCTTTGAATCCCATCAAAAATAGAGCCAATTAATCCAGGCCCTAATTCTACAGAAAGCGGCTGGCCCGTTAAATATACTGGCTCACCCGGACCAATACCGGTGGTTTCTTCATAAACTTGAATCGAAGCCAAATCCTTTTTTAATTCAATTATCTCACCAATTAATTTCTCTTCAGAAACCTTAACCAAATCATACATCTTTGCTCCTAAACAATTCTCGGCTACTACTAATGGTCCAGAAACTTTAATAATCCTTGCCTGATTCATTTTAATATATCTGCTCCGATTGCTCTTAAAGTTATTTGCCTTAATTCTTCTTTTGCCAAATCCTTTATTTGCGTATGATCCGGAATTGGATAAACAATTGGAAATGGTTTATCTTCTATTTCTAAAAGAATATCTTTTATTTTTAAATAATAACGCTCTTGAACAAAATAAACTAGATAATCTTTGGCTAAAACTTCTTTAAATAATTCTTTTATCCTGTCTTCTCTTACAAAAAATGTGTCAAAACCAAATATCAAAAAACCAGAAATTAAATCTTCATCGCCAATTATTGCAATTTTATTCTGCATAATTACCGGTAAAGAATATTTTCTCTTTGGGTATATTGTTTATTTTCGCCAAAATCAACATCCGGATTAATTCAATTTCGTTTTTCTTCACTAAATAATAAGCAAAAACCGGCTCAGGTCCTAAACAAATATATTTTGCGGATTCTAAAGCATTAAGCAAAAAATCTTTAATTAAAATTTCTAATTTTAAAAAGGAACCTGTCTTTTGAAAATATAAAAAAGATTCCTCAATTAAAGTTTTATAGAAAGTATTTTTAAAAGTTTCTAAAAAATTTTGAAAAGTTTCTTCATAACAATTTAAAAAAGGCTCTTTTTTAAGATAACCTGTATCAAGTAAAATTTTTTTAAATTCTTCTTTTTCTCTATTTAAATTTTTAAAACGAAAGAATAATTTTATATTTAAAAGATCAGAATAAATTTTTATATAATTAATTAAAAAATTCAATTTAAATTCTTGGGCTACCTTTAAAAGTTCTTTAAAATTATCTAAAGATAAGAAAACCTCTAAACCCTTTTCCTGAAGAAGCCTCTGGATAAAAAAAGCCAAATCTTTTAACTGCTCATCAAAAATAGGTTCTAAATCTAAGGCAGTCTTTAATGCTTGTAGATGAATAGGATAATCCGATTTTTCTACAATATATTTAAGGATGTCTTTTAGCTCTAAATCTTGTAAAGTTAGAAAATCTTTTTTGGTCAAAAGTTTTATCTCTTTTGCCCGAATTTTTCCCACCGCAAAGGCATAGTTTAATCTTTTTATTTTAGTTATTCTGGCCATAAAATTTTACTTACGGAAATTTCTAATTTTGGCTTAATCTCTTCTAAAAATTTCTCTTTATCTAAATTCTCCTCTATTTCTTTATCCGGCATAATTATTTTTTTCTTTATCGTCTTTAAAGAAATAGCTTCTTTTGCTTTCTTGAATACTTCTTCTAAAATTTTACGCTTAAAAAAAAGGAGCTCTTTCTGAATCTCTAATTTTTCTCGAATAAGTTGTCTTTCTGCTTCAAGCCTTGCTTCTTCGGTTGCCTTTAAAATAATATCTTTAGAGAGCGCTTCGGCTTTTTCTTCGGCTTCTTTTATTATCGCTTCTTTTTTAGCTTCTGCCTCTTTAAGGATAATCTCTTTTTTCTGACAAAAATCCTCTTCGATTTTTTTTAAAATATCTTCTAATGCCATTATAATTTTACTCCGTTTAATAAAAATATAGTTATTACCAAGCCCAATACCGCATATGTTTCAACTAATGCCGCATAGATTAAGGCGCGCATACTTGCCTCTGGATGTTTTGCTGCCACTGCAATTCCGGCAGTACAGACCTTTCCTTGATGAATCGCAGAAACTAATCCCGAGATAGCAATCGGTAAGCATGAGCCAAATATCTGCCAACCTTGAAGAGTAGTAGGGTAAACAATCAAGCCAGTTAAAAGCCCTAATTTCATAATCACAAGAAACCCTGCTAAAAATCCATAGATACCTTGGGTTCCAGGTAAAGCCACTAATAAAAGCATATTGCCAAATCTTTCCGGATTCTCCGATAAAACCCCATTAGCGGCTTGTCCGGCTAAGCCTACGCCAATTGATGAACCAATTCCGCATAAAAATACCGCTACTGCCGCACCTAATATTGCAATTACTAATCCTAAAAGTTCCATCACAAACCTCCTTTTAAACGCACAAAATTAAATTCTTTCTTAAATGGTCTAAATATCTCTTCTTGGCCCTCAAAAAATTTAGTAAAGAATTCCAAGTATTGAAGTCTGGAAGTATGTACATAAGCTCCTAATAAATTTATGCCTAAATTTAGAAAATGCGCCAGGATAAAGCCAGGGATGAAAATTATTCTAAAAAGAACCGGTAAAATAAAATATATCTCATTTATGGCAGTGGCAAGAAGCGAAGTAGTCAAACCCAAAGCAAAGATACGGCAGAAAGATAAAGTATCTGCTAAGAAATTCCCTGCAATTATACTATATAAACCATAAACACTCCAGAACAACTTTAAAGCTAAATCTTTTTGAACTTTTAGCTGATAAATAATGATTAAAAGACAGCCTAAAATAAATGCTAAACTTCCTAAAGGTAAAATGCTTGAAGGTAAAAATTTAAAGAAAATTAATAATAAAATTAATAAAGATACTTGCAATAAAATTGTTGCTCCTTCGCAAAATAGGGCACGAAAATATAGTCTATTTTTTATCTCTTTAAAAAATCTTAAAAATAAGCCAAAAACAACCTCTAAAAATCCTACTCCTAAAGATAAAAATAAAAAATTTAAGGGTGATTTTAAAGGGTCAAAAAGAACGATTTTATCCTTTAGGGCTTTTAAAAATAAATGCTTATCTAAAAGATTACCAAACCAAGAACCCACCAATGCTCCGGTAAAGATAGTAAATAAGCCGCAAACGAAAAATAACTGAAAAAACATTTTAGCAGTCTTACTTAAATATTTTTTCTTTAAAACTAAATAGGAGACCAAAGCCAAAACTAAACCATAACCTGCATCTGTAAGACAAAGCGCTAAAATAAAAGTAAAAAATATCGCTAAATACGGCGTCGGGTCAATCCAACCATAAAGGGGGCTGCCATACAAATTAGTCACTACTTCAAAAGGTCTAAATAATTTTTTATTTTCTAAAACAGAAGGGATTTTTTCGGTTGGTGAAGGTTCTTCAATAAATAAAGTGGCGAGGGGAAAGTTTAAAGCGAGCTCTTTTTGCAGATATTTTATATCATTTTCTTTTATCCAGGCCTCAATTAAAAAAGTAGACTTTGTTCTTTTAAAATTCTTTTGAATCTCCTGTTTATTTTTTAAATTTACTAAATAATCGCATATTGCCATTAATTTAAATCTATCTTTTGCTAATTCCTTTATCTTTTCTTCTAAAATAGATAATTCTTGATCAATATTTTTGATTTTCTCTTGAAGAGATTTTAGAATCTCTTTAACCTTTCCTTTTTTATAAACTAAATTAAATCGATTAAAATTAAATTTTTTAAAAATCTCATTAATTTTTTCTTCTTCAGTTAAATAAGTAATAAAAAGATATTTATTAAATTTATCTTCTTTAATTACTTCTACATGAACATGATAAAAAGATATTTCTTTTAAAAAAGAAGAAAATTTTTTCTTTGGGATAAAACCTAAAACATTACGGCAAGAAAAAGTAGCATTTAGGTCTTCTAAATCTAAATCGAGTTCTTCCCAAAAGAGAAGATTTTTAAAATCTTCAATTAATTTTAACTTTTCTGCTTTTAGAGATTGAATCTGAATTTTTATTCTTTCTAATTCTTTTAAAAAATCTTGATAATTAAACTCTTTAACTAAATGAAGAAATTCTTCTTGAGTTAAAGAAACATAATTTTCTTCTGAAGATTTACCCAAAAATTCTAAGGCGAGTTTAATTTTTTCTAAATCCTCATTTAATGGTAAAGTAGAGATAGAAAAATTTTCTAAATCAGGGAATTCTTTGGTTAAGATAACTTGAATAAGCCCCATCTCCTGAAGAAAATCAATTAATCTATTTTTATCCTCCAAAAAGTAGAGAATCTTTAATTTTTTTATTTTCGCAATCGCCATCTTCTTAAATTTTTTTTATCTGTTCTAAGATAAAATTTATTGCTTCTTCAAAATGCTTTTCCGCTGTCTCTTTTAATGCTTGCTTTTTTAATTCTTTTTCCCTTTTTAATGCGTTAATCTTCTCTTCTATATCCTTTAGGATCTTTTCTTTAATCAATTTTATCTTTTCTTCTGCCGCTTTTGTTTTTAGTTTGATAATCTCTTCTGCCTCAATTTTTGCCTGTTGAATAATACGCTCTTTCTCTTCCTGGGCGGTCTTAATCAATGCTTCTGCCATCAATTCCTTGACTTTAATTTTCTCAATTACTTCTTTTGGCTGCATAGATTTTACTTAAAATATCTTTAGTTACTTTTAAGGGATCTTTTGCTTGAAGAATTGGCCGGCCTACTACTATATAATCTACATCTGCCATTTTTATCTCTTCTAAGCTAGCAGTGCGTTTTTGATCATCAAGCAAAACTCCCGCTGGCCTTATACCTGGACTAACCAAGATAAAATCTTTACCTAATTCTTTACGTAATTGACCTGCTTCTTTTATAGAACAGACTACTCCATCCAACCCACAGTTCTTTGCTATCTTAGCCAGATAAAGGGTTTCTTTTAAAAGACTCCTTTTAATTCCCAAAATTTTTAAAAAATCTTCCGAAATACTAGTTAAAATCGTCACGCCTAATACTTTAGTTCTACTTGCTTGGGAAATTTGGACTACTTCTTTAAGCGCTTCGGGTCCGGAAAAAATATGCACTGTAAACATTAGGGGATTATATTTTAATATCTGTTTGACTGCATTCTTCATCGTATTAGGAATATCATGAAATTTTAAATCCAAAAAGACTTCTGCGCCTTTTTTCTTAATCTTTTGGATAATCTCTGGACCACATAAACTAAAAAGTTGTAAACCCACTTTAAATATTTTAATTTCCGGATAAAGTAAATTTACAAAATAATCTACTTTTTTCTGATTATCTACGTCTAAAGCCAAAATTAATTGCGTATTGCGTATTGCGTTGTGTATTGTGCGTCTCATACTTTAAGGGTTCCGATAAGATCTTTTATACTTTTTATTTTATTTTTCTTAAGATATTCTTTAAGCCCTTCGATAATCTCAATGGTTATTTCCGGATTAATGAGATTTGCGGTTCCTACTGCAATACTAGAGGCTCCGGCAATAAAAAATTCTAAAGCACTAAAGGTATCGATTATACCACCCATACCAATAATGGGAATCTTTACTTTTTGATAAACTTCATATACCATTCTTAAAGCAATGGGTCTAATTGCCGGTCCACTTAAACCACCTGTAACGGTTGCAATCTTTGGCCTTTGTGTCTTTACATCAATTGCTAAAGCTAAAAATGTATTTACTAAAGAGATACAATCTGTGCCTGCTTCTTTAGCTGCAGCGGCGACTTCAGTTATATCTGTAACATTAGGAGAAAGTTTAGCAATTAATGTTTTTTGCGTAAACTTACGCAGTCTTTTTATCAAATTATAGGTTGCTTTTGGGTCTTGAGCAATTAATTTAGGTTTTTGGATAAACCGAGAACCAAAAACCGAAAACTGAGAACCGAGATTAGGACAAGAGATATTTAATTCTATCGCCGCTAATTTTTTTATTTTATCTAAACGCTTAACCAAAAATATAAATTCTTCGGGATTATTTAGGGAAGAAATACTCACAATTATCGGTACCCCAAGTTTTTCTAAAAATGGCCATTTCTCCTTAAGAAATATATCGATTCCGGGGTTTTCTAAACCAATGGAATTAATTAAACCGGAAGGGCTTTCACAAGTACGCGGGGGAGGGTTTCCCAGATGTGGTTTAAGGGTAATCGTTTTTGTAACAATTGCTCCCAATTTTTTTAAATCAATAAAATCCTTAAATTCTTCAGCATAACCAAAAGTACCCGAAGCTACCATAACCGGATTTTTTAGTTTGAGCTTGCCTATATTTACACCTAAATTAGACATCTTATTTTCCTAAAATCATCTGTATGGCGATAAATATTAAATAAAAACCAAATAATCTTCTTAAGAGAGTATCGGGTAGACCTTGAATTAAATTAGCACCGATGAGCCCACCAAAGAAAAACCCAAGGCAAATTAACCCGGCAAAATTTAATTTTACATTTCCGGCGCGGTAATAGGATAAAAATGCCAGTATTCCTACCGGCGGAAGAAGCGCGGCTACCGCTGTGCCTTGCGCCTGATGCTGTGTCAGGTGCGCGATATAAACCAAGGCAGGAATTAAAATGGTGGCTCCGCCGATACCAAAAGCCCCTCCGAAAATACCCGCTACTAAGCCTATAATTACATACAATAACCACTGCATCCTAAACTCCTTTTTTAAAAACTTGGTTCAATACACAATATCTTATATTTCTTAAAATCCTTTAATCCGCCCTGAATAAAACTTAAGTTAGTTAAATATTTCATCTTACACCAAACCCAGAATTTATCTTTTGGCTCCATATAAAAATTCCACTTCACATACCGATAAGCAAAATATAAAGTAAGAATTAATAAAACTAAATTAATAAAAGATAAAATAAAAATCTTAAAAAAGAAATTACTAATTACCCCGAGGATAAGCAGAAGAAAAACAAGATGCATTATCTGAAAATTACCTAAATAAATAAATCCTCGAATAGGAAAAGGAAGAAAAAAAGAAGGATTACCTTTTATAAATTGAAAGATTATCTCTAGGCCCTTTTTCTTTACATATTTATCAATTAAAGGCAAATGTGCCTGCCCATAAGTAACCCAAACTCTTCTTAAGGATTTTAAATCCGCCCGATGCATATGGTCAACCTTTGCTTGGGGAGCAAAATAAAATTTATAGCCTCTTCTTCTTGTCTCATAACTTAAATTCATATCTTCTCCTGTAGGCTTCTCCCAGAAATTAAGTTTTTCCTCATCTAAAACTTTTTTTCGATAGGCAACATTACAAGTACCAAAAAAATATCCTTTATGCCCTGCAATATCAGAAGGTAAAGGTTCTTTGGGAAAATCAGGATAATAACCTTCTTTAATAAATCCGTAGCGAGGTGAGACCATATTAAATCTAAAATGTTGACACCAAGCTTCCACTAAATTATTAGGGTCTACCTTTAAAGTATAAATTTCTCCTCCTACCGCCGCAATCTGAGGATCGCGGTTAAAGTGTTTTAGCATCTGTTTAATCCAGTCGCGACAAGGCGCACAATCTGCATCCGTAAAAAATAAAAATTCACCTTTTGCTATTTCAAGAGCTTTATTCCGGGCAAAGCCTGGAGAGGGACAATTCGGTACTTCAATTAATTTAATAAAGGGGTATCTTTTCTGCCAATCTTTAATAATTTCAATTGTTCTATCAGTTGAGCCACCGTCTGCAATTAACCATTCCCAAGCATCGTGGGGGTAATCTACATTAAGTAGATACTCAAAAGTCTTTTCTATAGTCCGCTCAAAGTTTTTTACTGGGATAATAATAGAAATAAAAGGAAATTTCTCTACCATATTATCTCCTCCGCGTTAAAAACTGGCCCTTCTTTACATACCCTTTGATATCCTTGTTTAGTCTTTACTACACAGCCTAAACATGCACCGATACCGCAGGCCATATGCTCTTCTAAAGAAACCTGGGTGGGAATCCGATAATTTTTTGCTATTTTTGAAACTTCCTTTAACATCGGCTGCGGACCGCAAGCATAGAGCACAATGTGCCTTATCTCTTGCTTATTGCGTAAAAAATTTATTAATAAATCACTCACTTTACCTTTAAAACCAAAAGTACCATCATCAGTTGCAATTTTAATTTGACAATTTAATTTTTTAAATTCACTTCTACAAAGTATCTTATCTTTTGTTCTTGCTCCCAAAAAAACCCAAGGAGTAAATTTAGGATAATCTTTAACAATTTTTTGGGCTAAAAATAATAAAGGCGCTACTCCCATTCCCCCTGCTACTAAAATCGGTTCACGATAATCAGCTAAAGCTAAATGATAACTAAAACTATTACCCAAAGGTCCGATAATATCTAATAATTCAAAAGGTCTTTTTTGGGCTAAAATTTCTGTACCTTTACCTACTATTTCATAAAGAATCCAAATTTTATTTTTTTCTACTTTATGAATGGAAAACGGTCTTCTTAAAAAGGGAAAAAAGTTATCAGAAATTTTAATATTGATAAACTGTCCAGGACAAGCATATCGGCTAATATAAGGAGCATAAAGAATCATCTGATAATAATTATCTTTGAGCCTTTCCTGAGCAACGATTTTTACTTTTTGGATTTTGGTCATTTCTGACACTTTGGACAAAAATAAGTACCTCGACCAGCTAAATCTATTCTTTTTATGGGAGTTTTACAAACAAAACAAGGTTTACCCTCGCGGTTATAAACTTTATGATATTTTACATAATCTCCGGGCTGACCTGATAACTGCACATATTGGTCTACGGAAGAACCTTTATATTTTATTGCCTCTTCTAAAGTCTGCTTTATTTCTTTAAAAAGTATCTCTTTTTCTTTATCCGACAAAGAAGAAGCAGGTCTTTGGGGATGAATTTTTGCTCTAAAGAGTGCTTCTACAGCATAGAGGTTGCCTACTCCGGAAATAAAGGTCTGATCCATTAAAAGTGGCTTTATCTTAGTTTTTTTATTTGCTAGCCTTGCTTTAAATTCTTCTTCAGTTAAATCAAATGGTTCAGGTCCAAGTTCTTTAATAAAATTTAGTTTTTGCCAATCATCAATTAGTCTTAATTCACCTAAGAGTCTTTGGTCGCGGAAATCTAAAAATTTTCCATCGGAAAATTTAAAACTTACCCTACTTTTTTGAGCATCTCCTGGATAAATAAGTTGACCGGTTAATTTAAGGTGAATGGTTAAGGATTTTCCAGAAGATAATTCTAAAATTAAAAGCTTCCCTTTTCTTAAAATATTTTTAATTATCGTACCTTTTATCTGTTTAATAAAATCTTCTTTTTTTGGCTCTTTAATTACCTTTGGATTATTAATAACTACTTCTACTATTTTTTTACCTAAAACCGTTTTTTCTAATTCTTTTTTTATGGTTTCTACTTCGGGTAATTCAGGCATTTTACAACGCTTCTTAATTTAGACGTTACTTCATTCTTTCCTGATAATGTTAACCCAAACTTCTCTTTGCCGCGGACCATCACCTTCACAGAAAAATATTCCTTGCCAAGTACCAAACATAAGCCTTCCTTCTTCAATAAATATATGTAAGCTCTGCCCAAAAAGGGAAGACTTAATGTGGCTGTCGGCATTACCCTCGGTATGAGAGTAATAAGCATTTTCGGGAATAAGTTTACTTAAAGTATTCATAATATCTTTCCTTACCGAAGGATCGGCATTCTCATTAATGGTTAAACCCGCAGTTGTATGGGGACAGAAAAGAAAACAGATTCCACTTTTTACTTTACTTTTATTAACGATTGCTTCTATTTCTTCGGTAATCTCAATTAATTCTACTCGTTGATGGGTTCTAATGCTAATCTTTTCCATTTCTTATTTTTTGAATCTCTCGATGATAAAGTTGTAATGATTTTACTTTTAGGTCTTTTTTAATTAATGCCTCGATTCCATTTACGGTTGCTTGCGCTCCAGAGATAGTCGTAGTGTAAGGAATATTATATAAAATTACCTGGGAACGGATTTTTACTTCATCTTCACGCGGGATTCTTCCTGAAGGGGTATTAATTACTAACTGAATCTTACCATCCTTCATCAAATCCAAAATATTGGGTCTTGCCTCAGCAATTTTAGGTAATACTTTTACGGGAATCCCATTTTTCTCTAAAGCTAAAGCAGTTCCGGAAGTAGCATAAATTTGAAAACCAAGTTCCTTTAATTTCTTGGCAATAAAGATAACTTGCCGTTTATCTTTGTCTCTTACCGAAATAAAAACATTTCCTTTTTTAGGAAGTCTTTGACCAGCCGCAATCTGACTTTTAATATAAGCAGGCGCAAAGTCTTTATCTATTCCCATGACTTCTCCAGTAGATTTCATTTCCGGTCCTAAAATTATATCAACTCCCGGAAAACGATTAAAAGGAAAAACTGATTCCTTAACTGCGGTATGTTTAGGAATAAGCTCTTGGGTAAATCCTAAATCTTTTAATTTTTTACCCAACATAACTTTTGTTGCTAATTTTGCTAAAGGAACCCCAATAGCTTTAGAGACAAAAGGAATGGTTCGCGAAGCGCGTGGATTAACTTCCAAAACATAAACCAATCCATCTTTAACCGCATACTGCACATTCATTAAACCTACAATATTTAACTCCTTTGCCATTTTATAAGTAGCTTCGCGAATTTTATTTAAGATATCTTCAGATAAACTATAAGGAGGAAGCGCCATGGCTGAATCTCCCGAATGAATCCCTGCCTCTTCAATATGCTCCATAATCCCACCAATCACAAAGTTTGCGCCATCTCCAATCATATCTACATCTACTTCAATAGCATCTTCCAAAAATTTATCAATCAAAACTGGATGCTGGCCTGAAACCTCAGCTGCCTCTTTAATAAATTTTTCTAAATTCGCTTCATCATAAACAATCTCCATCGCTCTTCCGCCTAAAACATAAGAGGGTCTAACCAATACTGGATAGCCAATTTTAGCTGCCACCGCTTTTGCTTCAGAAAAAGTAAAAGCTGTGCCATTGGCGGGTTGTAAGAGATTTAATTTCTCAAGCATCTGCTTAAAACGTTTTCTATCTTCAGCAATATCAATATTCTCAGCAGTTGTACCTAAAAGATTTACTCCTACTTTTTTTAAAGGAATTGCTAAATTAAGGGGAGTCTGGCCTCCAAATTGGACAATTACTCCGATTGGTTTTTCTACATCGATCACATTTAAGACATCTTCTAAAGTTAAAGGCTCAAAATATAACCGATCTGAAGTATCATAATCAGTTGAGACGGTTTCGGGATTACAGTTAATCATAATGCTATCAATGCCTTCTTCTCTTAAGGCATATGCGGCATGACAACAGCAATAATCAAATTCGATTCCTTGGCCGATGCGATTGGGACCGCCTCCTAAAATTACTACTTTTTTATTTTTACTGGGGCGCGCTTCTTCTTGAGTTTCATAAGTAGAATAAAAATAGGGTTGCTTGGCAGAGAATTCAGCCGCGGAAGTATCTACTAATTTATAAACGGCTATTAAGTTATTCTTTTTGCGCGACTGCCGAATCTTTTCTTCTTTAGTATTTAATAAAAATGCTAGTTGTCGATCAGAAAAACCATTTTCTTTTGCTTCTTTTAACAATTCTAAAGGAATCTTTATCTCTTCTTCGTTTTTTTCATTCTTGAATTTTTTTATCTTTTCTTCTAATTCAACCAGCATCTTAACATTATCCAAAAACCAACGGTCAATTTTAGAAAGCTGATAAATCTCATCGATCGTCATCCCTGCTTTTAAGGCATATCTTATATAAAATAACCTTTCGTCATTAGGGATGCGGATTTTATCCTTTATCTCTTTCATTAAACCATTGGAAGGTTTCTTTAACATCTCATCAGTAATCTTATCTTTACCGTCGGCGCCAAAACCAAACCGGCCAATCTCAATTGAGCGGATTCCTTTTTGGAGAGCTTCCCGAAAGTTTCTGCCAATCGACATTGCCTCTCCTACTGCTTTCATCGAAGTATTAATTACCCGTTCAGTCCGCGGAAATTTCTCAAAGGTAAATCGACAGATTTTAAAAACGCAATAATCTACAGTTGGCTCAAAGAAAGAAGTGGTTTTACCCGTAATCTGATTCATTACTTCAGGAAGAGTTAAGCCTACCGCTAATTTTGTGGCTACACGCGCAATCGGAAAACCGGTTGCTTTTGAAGCTAAAGCAGAAGAACGCGAAAGCCGGGGATTTACTTCAATGATGACAATTTCGCCATTATCTGGATTCTGAGCAAATTGAATATTAGCTCCTCCGCCGGTAATTCCTACTCTTCGAATAATTCTTCTACAAAGATTCACAAAATTAGTATATTCTTCGGCAGTTAAAGTTTGACTCGGCGCAACCACTATACTATCACCCGTATGCACTCCCATTGGATCAACATTTTCCATCGAAGTAATAATAATTACATTATCCACACAATCGCGCATAACTTCAAATTCAATCTCTTTCCAACCCAAAACTGACTGCTCTACCAAAACCTGATGCACCGGAGATGTTTCTAAACCTTTCATCAGAAATTTTTCTAATTCTTCTTGATTATAAGCAGTTGCTCCGCCGGTTCCTCCCAAGCAATAAGCTGGCCTTAAAATTAAAGGAAAACCGATCTTAAGTCCAATCTTTAAACCCTCTTCTACACTGTGAGCAATTCCACTCTTTGGAACTTTAATCCCAATCTCCTGCATTGCCTTTTTAAAAAGTTCGCGGTCTTCGGCGCAGGCAATTGCTTCAACTGAAGCCCCAATTGATTCTACCCCGTATTTTTTTAAAATTCCCTCTTTCATCAAAAAGAAGGCTAAATTTAATCCGGTTTGGCCTCCTAAAGTAGGAAGAATAGCATCTGGTCTTTCTTTAGCAATGATTTTTGTTACCATCTCAACGGTTAATGGTTCAATATAAGTAACATCTGCCATGCCCGGATCAGTCATAATAGTGGCGGGATTAGAATTCACTAAAATGGTAAAATAGCCTTCTTCTTTTAAGGCTTTACAAGCCTGAGAACCGGAATAATCAAATTCGCAAGCCTGGCCAATAATAATTGGACCTGAGCCAATCATCAGAACTTTTTTAATATCTTTTCGTCTGGGCATCTTTAAACCTCCCTAAAATTTTAAATGTGCTAAATTCTAAACAAATCCCAAATCCTAAATTCCGATGCCCCCAAACATAGTTTGTTTTGAATTTGGAAATTAGAATTTAAAAATTGTTTTGGATTTAGAATTTCGGATTTAGGATTTATCATAACATCTTTACGAATCTTTTCAATATGGGGTTGACTTCGTTAAATCCAGGGCTTGCGGGAATATATTGCACGCCAATCAACTTAAATTTCTTGCTCTCTATCTCTTCTACACTGCGGTCATTTAAATTATATCCCGTAATCTTAATCTCTTTTATCCGATTTAATGAATCTGTATCGATAACATAAGAGTGATTCTGGACAGTAATTTCTCCTTTATATGTTGCAGGCCGGGCAAGCGGATAATTTAAGCCATGATGGCCTAATTTTAACTTTATTATTTTTGCACCTAAGGCTTCTGCTAAGACTTGACATCCTGTGCCTATTCCTAAAATCGGAATTCGACCGATTAATGACTTAATATTTTTGACTACTTCTTCTAAACCAAGATCTTGTTCTGGGCCGGAAGAGATAATTAAACCCTTTATTTTATATTTAAGCATCGCTTGGATAGAAGTAGAATAAGGAAAGATTACTAAAGAAAATCCTAAAGTTTCTAATTGCTTAAGAATACTTTGGGTTATTCCTAAGTCTAAAATTGCAATTTTTTTTGTCCCTTTTTTACCTAAAAAAAGAGGTTTTTTTACCGAAATCTGATTAAGTAAACTTCTCTTTGGGCTTTTTTTAAATGCCTCTATTTTAGCCAGGAGTATCTTTGGCTCAAAAGTGCTTGTAGAGATAATTCCTAACTGCTCTCCTTTATTTCTTAAATCCACCATTAAACTACGCGTATCTACTTTATGCAAGAGAAATAAATTATTCTTCTTAATAAAATCGTCTAAACTTGATTTTGCTTGCCAATTAGAATAAATGCGGGATTTTTCTTTAATTACTAAGGCTTTAATCCAGGTCTTTTTTGATTCATTGAATTTAGGATTTATGCCATAATTGCCAATTAAAGGATAAGTCAAAACCAGAATCTTACCCGCATTTACTGGATCAGTCATCAGCTCCTGATAACCTACTACCGCCGTATTAAAGATTACTTCTCCTATTAATTCTATCTCACTTGATGCCTCGCCAAAGAAGCGCTTGCCGTCTTCTAACTGAAGGATTCCTTTCATCTTCTTTCTCCTTTAAAATTTGGCTTATTTTTTTTATTGCCTCATCAGGTGTTTTTACCTTAATTACACCCGGAATTGACCAGGATTTTAAACTAATTACCGGTACCTCAAACTGTAAACAATAAGCAATCTCAGATAAAGTGCCATATTCACCTGGTAAAGCCACCACAATATCTGCAGTCTTTACTACTAAAACATTTCTGGCTAAGCCTAAACCTGTAGGAATCACTATATCCACATAAGGATTAGCACTTGTTTTATCATAACCAGGTATAATTCCTATATTTACACCTCCGGCTTCTTTGAAGCCCTGACAAACCGCCTCCATTGTTCCACCTAAACCGCCACAAACTAAAAAATCAGCCACTTTTTTAAGTTTTTTGCCCAAATTTTGGGCTAGTTGTTCCACTTTCTTCGAACAACTTCGTCCACCAATTACTCCTACAACTATCTTTCTCATTTTGCAATTACAGAACATGTCTCTATTTGCAAATATGTCTACTCACTGTGGAATAATGGTAATTTAAAAGTGTAGCGATTTCTTTGATGCTGAAACCTTTTTGATGAAGCATCCTAAAAAGGAATTTCTTTCCTTCTCTATCTTTAATCTCCTTACATTCTTTTATTTTTTCTGGCGTAGGAGAACTTGAGAGAAAAGCGAGTTTTTCTATCCAACTAGGAAGATTTAATTTTAACGCTAATAATTTTTCTAGGTCTCCCACTATATTATAAATATTATCTGGGTATTTAAAACCCTCTTTGTTTTTTATTCCATCAAAAATAAATTTTTTATAAAGTTCCCGGGCTACGTCTAATTTTTCGGACAATATTTTGAGAATAAAATCTACATTTAGAAAGGAAGGTGGTTTTGTATTCTTAATGTAATAATTATAACTACTCCAGATATATTCTACCGGTTCTTTAACCACCCCTGCTTTTAAAGGATTAAGATGAATATAGCGCGATAAGATAAGTAAATAAGAATCTTCTAAACATAATTTTGCCTCAAAGCGCCGGGCAAAAAGATGACCGATTCTTTTATACTTCAAATTAAAGTATTGTGCGTATCTTTGCAATAATATCTTCATAAATTCGGATAATTTTGCTGAATTATCTTTTAGTAAAAGATGAAGGTGGTTATCCATTAAACAATAACTGTAACAGAGAATATCAAAATTTTTACAGATTTCGGTTAACAACTTCAAAAAATAAAGCCGGTCATTATCTTCAAGAAAAATAGCTTCGTTTCCTACGCCACGTTGAATTACATGAAAAACCGCGCCGGGGAAAATAATCCTTCTCTTCATTTGCAGTTTTTGCAGTTAAAGAACAGGTCTGTATGTGCAAATGCGCCTGGGCAGAATCGAACTGCCACACATGGCTCCGGAGGCCATTGCGCTATCCATTGCGCTACAGGCGCATCGGGTTTCATTTTAAAATAAACTCAGTTGTTCTTCATCTTTAGTTGGTTTATCTTTATCAAATAAAGAGATTATACCATATTCTCCATCAAAACCTGCCTGAATATTTACTTTACCTAAACGCATCCTCTGGATACCTTCGGCAATCTTTAAAGGTAAATTCTTTTCTAAATCTTCTGGGGGCACTTTTAATAAAATTTCAAATTCACTGCCAAATTTAGCAATATAATTTAAATAATCTCTTTCTATACTTACTGAACTTTTGTTTATTCCTTTTGCTTCGGCAATAATTTCATCTAAAGGAATAAGATTCTTAAAAGGAACAGTTCCTTCTGGCTGATATCCTTCTGGTCGATCTGCTAATTGCTCTATCCGATTCATCACGCCAATAGTTACCGGTTTTTTACATTTAGGACAAATCCCTTTATTTTCTTTTGTCTCTTTCGGTGACCAACGGATTCCACATAAACGATGGCCATCAAAATGGTATTTTCCCTCTTCAGGAAAAAATTCAATTGTGTATAAAAATCTTTTTTTATCTTTGGCATTAAGCACTTCTTTTATAGTTTTATAATCTAAATTACAATTAAATACATTTGCCTCGCGGCCAATTTTTGTAGGCGAATGCGCATCAGAATTAGAAATCAAAGTAAATTTATCTAAAGCACTTAAGCGCCAATTCATTTTTGGATCACTAGAAAGGCCGGTTTCTAAAGCAAAAATCTTAGGAGTCTGTTTTCCAAAACAATCCTCAATTCTATCAAAACCCGACATTGAGCCAAACAAAGAAAACCATGGAGTCCAAATATGACCGGGCACAATCATACAATTTTCGTCGATATCAAAGATAATGCGCGCCAGTTCCTCTGCATCAAGCCCTAAAATCGGTCTACCATCACTAGCTAAATTTCCATATCTACTTAAGGTTTCATTTATCTTATCTACTGTCTTAAAAGAAGGGGCAAAAATTATGTTGTGAATCCGATAATTTCTTCCACCTTTAGAATAAATGCTACTAATTTCTGCGGTCAAAATGAAATATATATCATTATATTTAAAAAGACCATTACCCAAATCTTCTAAATTATGTTTTAATTCTTCTAGCCACAAATGATGGGTAAAGTCACCGGTTCCCATTAAACTAATCCCTTTAAGTTTTGCCCATTTAGCAATATGGAAAATATCCATCTCTCGACTGGTAGCGCGGGAGTATTTAGAGTGAATATGAAAATCCGCGATAAATTCCATTTCCTTGCCTCTTAAAAACTATGTTTCGTTTACCGTTTACAGTGTACCGTTTACCGTATGGCAGCGATTAGCCTAAATAACATGCTTGTAAGACGTTTTCCATAAGATATAGCCTTATTGTAATCCTGTCCATTTATGGCCTTGCGCCTATTTAAAATTATAAACATATTTATGCATTCTCTAGCAGAATCTAAAGCGGTACCGTAATATCTGGCTTTTTCTTTACTTGACTTTTTACCGCTGCCTTCAGCGATATTATTCGAAATGGAAATAGCCGCCCTCTTCAGATTATCTGCGAGGCAATACTGTAAATCCTGCGGAATATGCTTACATATCTCAAATATAAAATCCAAAAACTCTAGCGCTAACTGATATACTTGAAGCTTCTCAAAATCAAAATTGAAACTATACTCCTCTGCCATACCTAACGGTAAACGGTTAACGGTACACGGTTAACTTAACTGTATTTCTTTTATAATCTGTGAAACATTGCCCCAGTGTGTGCCTTGCCAATAGATGCGTTTACATTTTGGGCAGGCCACAAAATCTTTTTGCGTTTTAAAGACATATTCCGGAACCTTATCTTTCACAGATTCTTTCTCTAAAGTAATTAACTCCTCATTACAGATGATACAACGACTAAACATCTTTTCTTCATCAGGTTTAATTTTTAATTTCTCTAAAACCTCACTAATTTGGTCTTTAAGCTTTTCATTTTTAATCAAAATAATTTTTACTCCTTTACTTTTAGGTAAATGCTGATTGCGACTTAAAATAATGCGCTGCTCTCTTAAAGCCTGAATAATTAAAGAACTTGGTTTTTCTTCTTTAAAATAAAAAGTATCAAAGCCTAAAATCCTTAACCACTTTGCAAGTCTACCTAATTCTTTAGTTAAGATAAATTTCATCGTTTATTGCCCAGATAATTTCTCTTTGAATTACCATCTTCGGCATAAACAATTTTTCCTGCTAAAATCGTATATTCTACTTTACCTTTAAGTCTTCTTCCTAAAAAAGCCGAATTTTTGGATTGGGAAAGAAAATCTTTTTTCTGGACTATCCATTCTTTATTTGGGTCAACAATTATAAGATCTGCTTCTTTATCTATACCTAAAGTTCCTCTATCTATTCCTAAAATCCTGGCGGGATTAAGCGCCATCTGCTTAACTAATTCTTGCCAATCTAAAATTCCGGGATTAACCAATTCCGTAATTGCTACTGCCAAAGAAGTCTCTAAACCAATGGTACCAAATTCTGCGCGTTCAAATTCTATCTCCTTTTCATTTTCAGTATGGGGAGCATGGTCTGAGGCAATGCAGTCAATGATTCCATTTTTTAAAGCCATCTTTATCGCTAAAACATCTTCTTTACTTCTTAAAGGTGGATTGACTTTCATATTTGTATCATAATTTAAAACCGCTTCTTCTGTTAAAGTAAAATGATGGGGGGTTACCTCCGCAGTAATTTTTAAGCCCTTTTTCTTTGCTTCCGCAATAATCTCTAATGACTCTTGGCAACTGACATGGGCGATATGTAAAGGTGTATCTATTTTTTCCGCTAAATTTATCTCACGTCTGACGATTTTATATTCTGCTTCTTTGGGTATACCTCTTAAGCCCATACGCGTAGAAGTAAGCCCAAAATTTACTTGCCCTTTTTGAGAAATACTTTTATCTTCACAATGGCTAATGACTAAAATTTCTGCTGCTTTGGCTTTTTTTAAAGCTAAAAGCATTAATGTTTCATCCTCTACGCAATTACCGTCATCAGAAATCGCAATCGCTCCGGCACTTTTTAAACCAAAGATATCGGTAAGTTCCTTTCCTTGTCTTTTTTTTGTAATTGCTCCGCAGATAAAAACCCGACAATGGGAGGTCTTCTGAATAATCTCTTTTAAAAGCCTAACATTCTCGGCTGAATCAATAGCCGGCTCAGTATTCGGCATAGCTAAAATAGAAGTGATTCCTCCTTTTAAAGCGGCTTTAGTCCCGCTTGCTACTGTCTCTTTATCCTCTCTTCCCGGCTCTCTTAAATGTACATGCATATCTACCAAACCCGGTAAAATAATTTTATCTTTTGCATCAATTAATTTATCTGGTTCTATTGGGATATTTTCGGCTATTTTTTTAATCCAAGAATCTTCAATTAAAATATCGAAGATTCCGTCAAGATGATTTGCGGGATCAACTACGCGGCCATTTTTAATTAATATCTTCATGGCTTAACAATCTCTCCTATTAAATAATCTTAAACTCTAAATCCTAAACAAATCCAAAACCCAAAATCCAAAACAAAAAAATTTTGAGTTTGTTTAGAGTTTAGGATTTCGAATTTAGGATTTAATTCCATATATTATGCATTTCCCGCCTGGCCCTGGGAGACCAAAAATAATACTGCCATCCTTACCGCAATCCCATTAGTAACCTGGTCTAAAATTACCGAATTAGCTCCGTCTGCAACTTCTGAAGACATCTCAATTCCCCGGTTAATTGGCCCGGGATGCATTACAATAATATTCTTTTTTGCTTTTTTTAAACGCTCTAAAGTAATCCCAAAATTTTTAAAATATTCTAATTGGTTAGGAAAAGCAGTTCCTTCATCCCGCTCAAACTGCATCCTTAAAACATTTATTGCATCTGCATCCGCTAAAGCCTCATCAAGGTTATGAGTTACCACAACCCCTAACTTCTCAATCTCGGGAGGAATAAGTAAGGCAGGTGCGCAGATTGTGACTTTGGCGCCTAACTTATTTAATCCCCAAATATTTGAGCGGGCCACGCGCGAATGGGCAATATCTCCGACAATACTTACTTTAAGCCCATTAATCCTGCCTAATTTCTCTTTTAAGGTAAAAATATCTAAAAGTGCTTGGGTCGGATGCTCATGCCAACCGTCTCCGGCATTAACCACGCTTATATCTAAATGCCGTGCCAGCATGGCAGCAGCACCTGAGGCATTGTGGCGGATTACGATAATATCAGCTTTTAAGGCTTGGATATTGCGTCCCGTATCAATTAAAGTCTCCCCCTTCCTGACACTGGAGGTTTCAGTAGCAATATTTATCACATCCGCAGAGAGTCTTTTTGCTGCCACCTCAAAAGAGACGCGGGTGCGCGTAGATGGCTCATAAAATAAATTCACCACGGTCTTACCGCGCAAAGCCGGAACTTTTTTGACGTCACGCCCCGAGACCTCCTTAAATGACTCGGCAGTCTCTAAAATTAACTCAATCTCTTCTTTAGTTAAATCCTCTAAGCCCAATAAATCTTTTTTTGTCCAAACCATCGTTTTAATGACAAATACCAAAATCCAAATGACAAAATAAATCTAAAATCCAAATGACAAATATCAAAACTAAAGTTTTGTCAATTGGTATTTGGCATTTATTTTGAATTTTGTGCTTTGTCATTTGTCATTAATTTTTCTACAATCACAACCTCATCTATTTTATCTACTTCTTCTAAGCGCACTTCCACACTTTCATTTTTTGCGGTAGGAATATTTTTACCTACATAATCAGCTCTTATGGGCAGTTCCCGATGTCCCCGGTCAATTAAAACTGCTAATTGAATTGATTTGGGCCGGCCAAAATCAATTAAAGCATCTAAAGCGGCGCGCACAGTTCTTCCGGTATATAAAACATCATCTACCAAAACTAAAATTTTATCCGTAATGTCAAAATCAATCTCGGTTTTATGTACTACTGGCTGAGGCGCAATTGAACTTAAATCATCGCGATAAAGGGTAATATCTAAAATTCCTACCGGTATATCTTGGTTTTCAATTTTTTTAATAAAATCCGCCAAGCGTTTAGCCAAATAAACTCCCCGATTTCTAATTCCCACCAGACACAAATCTTTTGTGCCTTTGTTCTTCTCCAAAATCTCATGGGCAATGCGCATAAGACTACGGCTAATAGTATCTTTATCTAAGATTTTAGCCTTAAGGCGCATTTATTTTTTTCTCCTTTGCTAAAAAAATAGCCCAACCGTATTTTTTTACGATTGGGCTAAAGATTATCTTTAAATTTTCTTTCATTTTCTTCTACCTTGCTGGCCTCACGCGAGCCAGCTTAAAGGCGCTTTAAGTTTAG